>RCUM01000053.1_pt1 | contig 118405 bp, 136 predicted proteins | sample 2166141 | NCBI WGS metagenome assembly RCUM01 (sample SAMN09932756, study PRJNA488358) | compost metagenome | isolation source: compost soil in crotonic acid-enriched | place: Germany: Experimental Botanical Garden | reverse complement strand
CAGCTCATTATTACTAAAAACACCCCAACCAAACGTTGGGGTGTTTTTTTATGCGCGGAATTTAAAAATTAAAAAGTAGGCCAGAGCTAAGCAGTTTAGATAAAAATGGATCTAGGTTATTTATATCCATTTAAATAATCTAGAATCAATTCTTGGTATCGCTAGATTTTCTCTACTTGTTGATAGTTGATAGATGAATTTTTTTATCTATCCAACCTATTTTGCGCATTGGTCTGCGTAAGTATTTAGAAATAGTAGAATAAGGTTTGATAGTATCGTATAAGAAGACTCTAAAAAGATTCCGATTTCTTAGATAAGTGAATCAGGTTCCTATCTCCAATTTGGTTCTTCAATAGTTCTAGTTCATACTCTAAGTTTAACCAATCATCGAGAGTAGTTTAGCAATATTGAAAGTTAGGTAAATATTGACCTTTCAATATTGTGTTTGATGTCATAGCGAATAATAAATTTAGTTTAGAGATGAAATTTTACTTACTCGCTATTTTTTGAACATCAAAGACAATATCTACTTGTTGATGAATCAATAGGTGTCTTATATCTATAATGCACTTTTCAATGTTTTTTGATGTTGTTTGACTTGCCTCGCATATTTTTTGCCTTGGTGCTTCATTTTCCAACTGGATTCATAGCCCGTAGGTCCGACATTGTAATAAGCAAGGGCCTTTTTCCAACTTCCGGCAGATTGATTATATTTGGCTAGAATGTATGTACCACAGTTAATATTATTATTTTCTTCTATCAGATCTCCAGAACAGGTTTGTTGCCAGTAACGAGGGATAATTTGAGTGAGTCCGACGGCACCTGCGGGTGAAATAGCATAGTTTTTATAACTTGATTCTTGTCGAATCATGGCAGCTAATAGTAATGGATCAACATTATACTTTTCAGCACTTTGAATAATCATAGGCGATACACGATTTGCTGTATTTGGTTCAACAGCATAAGCTTTTTGTATGCCAGTAGATAATTTAGCAGACCGTTTAGCAATTGAGCCACTGCCTAAAGATGAACAACCTGTAAAAGCTAGAGCAACCATGGTTATAGCTGCGAATTTAAATGTACAGAAATGAGTATTTAATAATTGTGATCGTAAGTGAGATGTAATTAACAAGGTTAGAAACCAAAAGTAGAATTTTATTGAAAGTTATGCTAGGGGCCTTAGTAGCTAGAGTCAATAGTTGATATTTTGTATTATTTACTCAATTTGTGAAAAATGTTGATGTTAAAATTATTGAGTGATTTTGAAAAGCAAATTATTTCATATAATTAGGGCATCTTTTCATTTTGATGCAACTTATTCGTTAAAAGACATTTGAACTGTTTAATTCTTTTAAGATGGCTTCATTAAAAGCTGGAATATCGTCTGGGCATCGTGAAGTAATTAAAGGCCAATTGTGGGCATTACAACGATGAACCTCTTTATCCACCCAATTTCCACCAGCATTTTCTAGATCCAATTTAATGCTTTTATAAGATGTTAAATTTTTATCTTTAATTCGTCCAGCATTGATTAAAACCCAAGGTGCATGACAAATAGCGGCAATAGGTTTTGCATTATCTGTGAAGTATTGAATAATTTTATGCGCATCTTGATTTAGCCTAAGTATATCAGCATTTATGGTTCCTCCAGGAATCACCAAAATATCATAATCTTGTGCTGAAACTTTGGCTAAAGTGGTTTGTGGAATATAAGAGGTGGCAGACTCTTTACTATTCTTAACAGTATGGACTTCCTTTTGTTCTTCAGCAGCATGAATCACTTCAATGCCTTTCGATTGTAAAAATTCAAGTGGTTTGATCAGTTCATCGTGTTCTATACCAACATTAGAGGTAATAAATAATGCTTTTTTAGACATATTATGATCCTGAGTCTTGTATTTGTATTTTTGACATTAACAAAGTGTCTTAGATGAAGCTGTACAAATTTTAGCTTGTTCTTGTTAAAGTTTGAAAAAGTTGAGTGAAAAATAAGCCCCATACGTGATGAGGCTTATTTTATATAGATTTCAAGTTAGACCATTTTCTTACTTTTATGCATCCTGCTTACGTCGTTTATTATTTTTATTGTTGGAAACATCCTGCTTCCTGATCATTTAAGCATATGTTTTTGGATCTATCTCAACTAGCCGTGATTGCATATTTCTGTTGTAAGTAATTACGGACAGGGATGTAGATAATTAGCTGATAAAAGCGAGTCAAAGAATGACTAATTTTTAGATGGACATTAAAGTAATTTTTGCATCCAAATTTCACAAGCATGGCTATGTCCAGTATTGCCTTTAGGTTGGTCTAAATATTTAAAACCTAATTTTTCATACAGTTTGACTGCTTGCCACAATTCTTTGGTTGTTTCTAGATAACAAGATTTAAAACCTTGTTGTTCAGTAAATTGAAAACTTTTTTCTAGTATTTGTTTAGCAAAGCCTAAACTGCGAATTTCAGGCAGAAAATACATTTTTTGAATTTCTAGTATGGTTTCATCACCTTTTAGTTCGGATAAACCACCGCCACCAAATATTTGACCATGTTCATTTTCAATGATCCAATATTGGCTATTTTTCTGCGAATATACGGTGTATAAATCATCTAAAATTGGATCAGCTACGGCAAAACCAGATTCAGCAGCGAGTCCAAATTCTTTGGAAACTTCGCGAATAATACGTGCAATTTCAGTATTGTCTTGGGCTTGGATGGGTCTGATGTGATACATAAACTTAAATTAATCACAATAAAAAAGAGATGGATTTTTATAACAAAAAATCCATCTCTTGTAAGCTCTTTATCGATTAAAAAATCACAAAACTATTTCAATTCACTTGAACTTTTGCCTAATTCACGACGCGCAATAATGAGTTGCTGGATTTGTTGTGTGCCTTCAAAAATATCGAGAATTTTTGAATCACGTGCCCATTTTTCTAATAATTCATCTTCGTTATAACCAACACTTGCAGCCAATTCGACACATTTTAACGTGATTTCATTGCAAATTCGTCCCGCCTTGGCTTTTGAAATAGAAGCTTCACGAGAGTTTGGTTTTTTATTATCAGCCATCCACGCGGCTTTCATGGTCAGCAAGCGTGCAGCTTCCCATTCTGCCTCCATTCGATAAATTTGTGCGGCTATATAGGATGTCTGTAAATAGGGGGTAGCATAATTTTCATCTAATTGATCTTTAAAGATTTCTTTAATTTTTTCTAGCGATGCTTTTGCACAGCCCACAGCCATTGCAGCGACCAAGGGGCGAGTATTATCAAAAGTTTCCATTACGCCAGCGAAACCTTTTGCGATGTCAATTTCGGCATGACCCAATAGATTTACACTAGGTACACGACAATCAATAAAGCTAATCACGGCAGTATCGGATGCTTTAATACCAAGCTTATGTTCCAGACGTTCTACTTTCATTCCCGCAGTTCCTTTCGGAACGACAAAGGATTTAATCGCAGCTCGACCTTGTTTTTTATCTAAGGTTGCCCAAACGACAACAGAGTCAGCCCGTTCACCTGAAGTCACGAAAATTTTTTCACCATTTAAGATGTAATCATCGCCATCTTTGGTCGCAGTGGTTCGAATCGCGGCGGAATCTGAACCACAGCCAGATTCGGTAATTGCCATTGCTGCCCATGTGCCTTTGAAGCGTTCTAGCTGTTCATCGTTTGCGACAGCAGCGATTGCAGAATTACCTAAACCTTGACGGGGCATACTGAGTAATAATCCAGTATCGCCATAACACATTTCAATGACACCGAGTGCCGTGGACATATTGACACCGTTTTTATTGCCAGCTTCTGTACTGCCACGTTTTCCGACGGCAGCACCTGCATTCATGCCTTCGCCACCATCGTTCATCCCATCAAGAATTGAGGCAAACATATCGAGTTCTTTGGGATAGCTATGTTCGGCTTTATCGTATTTACGTGAAATAGGGCGCAGTACATTTACAGCAGTTTCATGTGCTTGATCTATCAGTAGCTTAAATTTTTTAGGATTTTGTAAGTTCATGTGCTTTATTCCTTATTTTGATAGATTAAGCATGTAAGCCTGAATGTAAGATTGCTGTTGCACGTAAATCACGATACCAACGTTCTACTGGGTGCTCTTTGGTAAAGCCATGACCCCCTAAAATTTGCACACCATTCGTTCCGATTTGCATGGATTTTTCTGCACAAAGTAAGCGTGCTAAATAGACTTCACGGTGAAAAGCTTGGCCTGCTTCTGCAAGACTTGCCGCATTCAAAATCAGCATACGCATAGCATCAATCTCGATTGCCATATCGGCAATCATAAATGCCACACTTTGACGGTGTGAAATAGGTTCACCAAAAGCAGTACGTTCATTGGCATATTGAATACAGTAAGCTTTCACTGCTTCACAAGTGCCTACAGCCATAGCGCACCACATTAAATTGCCTAAATCCAAGAAAGCCGGGTAATTAAAGTCTTCATCACCTAACAATTCAGCAGGGGTTTGGTTGAATTTTAAAGTCACGGTTTCCGCGGCTTTCATCCCCATAGCTGTGCTTTTTTTAGCGGTAATGCTGTTGTCACGTTTGACAATGAAAACCTCTGGCGAGCCATTCAGTTCAGCATTCACCAGCAATAGGTCAGCCGTTTCACCTAAGATAACCAAAGTCTTTTCTCCATCAATGCTATATTTGCCATTGTTTGAAGTCGCCTTGGTTTTTAAGTTGAATGGATTAAATGCAGCGGTTGCTTCTTGTATGGCAAATGTTGCTTGGATGTCACTCTCATTGGCAAAGCTGGGTAGGTAGGTCGATTGGATTTTTTCCGAACCCCATTGGGTAATTGCATTAATGGCACTGAATGTAGAAAGTAAACCCGCAGTTAAGCTGAAATCACCTCTGGCCAAATATTCAGCAATTAGAATGTTACTTAAAATATTTTTTTCTGTTGCTACACCACCTAAGGCTTCAGGAAGTGCATAGTAATTTAATCCGAGATCCGTACAATGTTGCCAAAGCACAGTCGGAAATTTTTCATCTTGATCTGCTTGGTGTGCCAAAGGATAGAGCACTTCAGATGCGAACTGATCCATTGCATCACAAGTCATTTGCTGTTCTTCGGTGAGGCTTAAATCGAAGAGTGATTTTTGCTGATTGGGTAGACGTTGTTTATGAATCTTTGCATCTGCTTTAAAGACCTTTTGGGTTTTGCTTAAGGTCTGAAAACTGATTTTTGAGCCTTGATATAAAGACTTTTCCAGAAATTTACGTAGCTTGAGCTGATCAAGAACGTCACTACCCGCAATTTTGGTGATGAGGGAAAGCCCAAATCCTTGTGCCTTGTTTACCATATTGGTCATTATTATCGTCCATCAGTTTTTGATTTTTTGTATTTTTATGCTGACACGTGGACATAGAAAAGACTATGTCATCGCTGACAATTAAAATTGACTTAGATGAATGGTTTTAAATTTTTTTAAAATTTATTAAATAATTGAATAATATTTATTTTTTGAAATTTCTATTTGGCGTCAGAAATAGAGGATTGACTAGAATGACAATAAGTTCATTCTAGTCAAGACGGTTTTATAAGAATTTTTCGACCATGTTACGAACATTGGTTTTTGCATCAATCACCGTCATAAAAGTATATGCACCAATGAATTTACGACTAATAAACATAAATTCTTTTGGCGGTACGCTGAAATAACGCGATGCCATCGATTTAGATGCACGCTGCATTACGCGACTATGTAATTGGCTCTTTTTCCAATCGTAACGCTGTTGTTCGTCCATCACTCCTACAGGTAGATCTGGATTGTTTGTGATTGTACTAAAGGCTTCAGTGGCTAATAAAAAGACTTTGGCCATATCGGGTTTAATGCTTTGAGGAATAGAATCAAAGAATTCATAACCTGTCATGGCATTGACCATTTCATCAATATTATGATGATAACCTGCTTGGATTAAATTGCGCGCAACAGCAAGCAAATGCTCATCAAATTGACGAATCGCACCAAAATCTAACAATACAATTTTATCTGTGTTGTCTATGCCATTGCCCAATTGCACCAAATAATTTCCAAAATTTGGATCGGTTTGCATTTCACCCCATTCGAAAATCTCACGGATGGCAATTTCTAAAGATGCTTCACCGAGTTGATTACGACGTTCTTGAGGCAGAGACAACATGACAGGGCTATTGATTGGGACACCACGTTCAAAAGTCATACAGAGAATTTGATCTGTGCAGTACTCATCAATAATGTGTGGTACAACATAGCGTGGGTCATCTTTTAAACGTTCTGCAAAACGACGCGTAGTCGCAGCTTCAATGTCATAGTTGACTTCACGATGCAGCATTTCGCGAACTTCATCAAACCATTGATCAAATTCACGGGTTTGTGGCACGATGCGCGTCAGTTTAAGCATATTTTTAAATAAGCTCATATCTGAATCAATGGCATCGGCTACACCAGGATATTGGATTTTAAGAACAATTTCCAAGCCATCTGATTTTCGAGTGGCACGATGTACTTGCGCTAATGAGGCTGTGCCCAAAGGTTCATGGTCAATCGTTAAATCATCTAATTTAGAACCTAATTGTTGTTCTAAATGTTGTTTAATGGCTGGCCATGCGAGGGCAATGGTTTGATTGTTTAAGGTATTGAGCGCTTGTGTGATTTCTTCAGGTAAAAAATGTTCGCCATACAGCGCCATCATTTGACCAATTTTAACGATCGAACCTTTGAGTTTACCAATTTCAGAAACAAGATAGTCGGCTTGTTCTTTCATAGCTTTTTTACGTTTCTTTTCTTTTTCTGCTTCACTGGAAAACATAGTTGTCGCATTAGATGCAGCCCAACGAGTTCCTGCTAGTAAGGATGCTTTAGCGATAGATAAGCGTCGATCCATAGAGGAAGTTTTAAGTTGTTTAAGCTTATCGTTCTGATCTGACATTAAACAAAATCCTTTAATCAGCAAGTCGCAGAATAATTAATTGTAGCGGATATTAACGTGTATTGGCGTATTAAAAAAGTTCAACATGCTTAAATAGGGTATGAATATGCTGAATATTTAATTCATTTTTCATATTTTACCAAGATGAACCGGTACTTTCATGTTACCGGTTCAATTGCTAACGACAGTTACAGTACTTTTTTTAAGAAGGTCTATTTCAAAGGCGATAGGTTGCCAGCTCTCTATTAGCCATTTACATATTGAATTGAATTTTAATGTTACTTTTTTGCTTTAATGTCGTTTTATTGTCTTGAATATACTGAAAAATCATGGTTTGAACAGTATCATGCTGAAAACCAAGTGAATAACCTTTTACAATGATAATACTTGGTAGGCTAAAGAATAGATATTTAGCATCGTCCTCAGTCGCTGTAGCATAGATGCCGTGTTGAATGAGAATTTCTTGGAAAAACTTTTTTTCATGTAAAACTTGAGTGGACAACGTGTCATTCCAATAATTTTGACGCATTGCCATTAAATTGTTATGTTTATAACTCATAATGAAAGATTCGATGTTGAATTGAATGAGACTTTGTTCAATATAAGGGCATTTGTGCCGAATTCAATATAAAAATTGCAGTGAGTTTTTGATCTTTAGATTTCAACATGCTGTGATAGGAATCTGTAGATGATTACTGTACTATTCATAAAATAAAAGAATAGAATTTTAAATGAGTCATGTCGACAAGGGGAAGTCATGCGATTCGTATCAGCCATTTTCGGATGTGTAGTTGCTTTGGGGTCAAGTACAGCTTTTGCTGATGGATACTCGGCGGTATATACGCAGTGTTTAAATAATGCTTACGGTGATCTAGAGATCATTAAAAAGTGTGTCAGTACAGAACAGGAAAAACAAAATAAATTACTGAAACAGTATTATGAAAAGATTTTGGAAAATAATAGTCAGCACACAACGAATATTAAACAACAGCGTCAACTTTGGCAAAGTCAGGTTGAGCAGCGCTGTTATTCTGCGCTAAAGAGTGATTTTGGTAAAACCAGACAAGCGAAATGTCAGTTAGAGATGACCATGAACCAAGTCGCTTATTATAAAAGTAAGCAATTAGGTCTGAGTTAATTGTGCATGAATGTCATGCAAGCGTTATAAAAACCAGTAAAACAAGGTATCATAAGGCGTTTAAAAATATCGACCTTGGAGAAGCCTTAAGTGGATCAACTGACCATTAGCCCTGAACATTTGCAGGAAGCCGCTGAAAACCTAACCACCATCCGCGATTTTATTCGTTTTGGTGTTTCAGCTCTACGTCAATATGATGCACATTTAGGTCAAGGTACGGAAGACTTTTTTGCTGAAAGTTCGGCTTTAGTGTTGCAAACATTGGCTTTGGATTGGAGTGCGAATCCAGAAATTTTAGATGCGAAATTATTGCCAAGTGAAAAAGCAGAATTTATTAGTTTGCTTGAACGTCGTATCAATGAAAAAGTGCCAACCTCTTATTTATTGAATCTTGCGTATTTCTGTGACAAACCATATTACGTGGATGAGCGTGTGCTTATTCCACGTTCACCGATTGCAGAATTGATTAATCAGCGTTTTGCACCGTACTGCTTAGATGAAAATGGTCAAGTCCGTGAGGCTTTAAATAATCTGCCTGCAAATGCAAACCCTAAAATGCCACGTCGTATTTTAGATATGTGTACAGGTTCAGGTTGTATCGCAATTGCTTTGGCATATGCATTCCCTGAATCTGAAGTAGATGCCACTGATATTTCTAAAGAAGCTTTAGAAGTCGCTTCTATTAATGCTGAACATCATAATATGCAATATCAAGTTGCATTGATGGAATCAGACCTATTTGCAAAAATTCCTGCTGAAAATCAATATGACTTAATCGTGTCAAATCCTCCGTATGTGGATGCAGAAGACATGGCTGATTTACCTGCTGAATTTTTGCATGAGCCAGAACTTGCCCTTGCTGCGGGTCAAGATGGTTTAGATTTAGTGCGTAAAATGTTAGCGCAAGCTGCTGATTACTTGACTGAAGATGGCTTAATTGTGATTGAAGTCGGTAATTCTGAATGGGCAATGAAACAGAACTTTAATACTGTGGATTTCCATTGGTTAACTTTCCAAAAAGGTGGTTCAGGTATCTTTGCTTTAACAGCAGAACAATGCCGTAAATACCGTGATTTATTTGTAAAATCTGTTCAAGCATAAGGGGTTGTGAACATGGCAGGTAATAGTATTGGACAGCTGTTCCGTGTAACGACTTGTGGTGAATCTCATGGCGTTGGCCTCATGGCAATTGTCGATGGTGTTCCGCCAGGTTTAGAGCTTTCTGAAGCAGATTTACAACATGATTTAGACCGTCGTAAGCCGGGCACCTCTAAATTTGCGACTCAACGTAAAGAACCCGATGAAGTTGAAATTATTTCAGGTGTATTTGAAGGTAAAACCACAGGTACATCGATTGGTTTACTGATTCGTAATACGGATCAGAAATCGAAAGACTATGGCAATATTGCACAAACCTTCCGTCCGGGGCATGCAGATTATACTTATACCCAAAAGTATGGCTTTCGTGATTACCGTGGTGGCGGTCGTTCAAGCGCGCGTGAAACAGCGATGCGTGTAGCGGCAGGTGCTATTGCCAAAAAATACCTTGCTGAAAAATTTGCGATTGATATTCGTGGTCATGTAACGCAAATCGGTACAGAAAAAGCAGAAAAATTGGATTGGGCAGAAGTTCCGAACAATCCTTTTTTCTGTGGTGATGTTGATGCCGTACCTCGCTTTGAGGCTTTAGTGACTTCATTGCGTGAACAAGGTACAAGTTGTGGTGCAAAGCTTGAAATTGTTGCCGAAAAAGTTCCAGTGGGTTGGGGCGAGCCTGTATTTGATCGCTTAGATGCCGACATTGCCCATGCAATGATGAGTATCAATGCGGTTAAAGGTGTTGAAATTGGTGATGGTTTTGCCGTTGCAGAACAGTTTGGTCATGAAACGCGTGATGAGTTAACAACCGATGGTTTCTTGGCAAATCATGCAGGCGGTATTTTGGGTGGTATTTCATCTGGGCAAACGATTCGTGTGGCAATTGCATTAAAACCCACAGCAAGTATTACTACACCGGGTAAAACCATTAATATTGATCGTCAAGATACCGATGTGTTGACTAAAGGTCGTCATGATCCTTGTGTGGGTGTACGTGCGACACCGATTGCAGAAGCAATGCTTGCCATAGTATTGATGGATCACTTTATGCGTCATCGTGCGCAAAATGCGGATGTTGTTGCGCCGTTTGCACCGATTGAGCCGAAGTAAAAGAAAATTTTTCTTGGCTTGAACATGGTTAGTGAAGAATTTATCTATACGCTTTAATAAAAAACCAGACTTTATGTCTGGTTTTTTATTTTTGAATTTGACCCAAGATCTGCTACATTTTAATTCATATTGTATAAGTCACAGATCAAAATCATAACAATGAAAAACTTAAGTTTCAGAACAGCAAATTCTTCAGATATTCAAAATTTAGTGATTCTTATCAACCAAGCTTATAGAACAAAGAATACTGCAAGTTGGACCAGTGAAGACGGTATTGTTGCTGGGGCAAGAATCAATGAGGAACAACTGCTTCATTTGTTGGTGCAAAAGAATGTGCGGCTATTTATTGCTGATGTTCAGGACAATCCACAACAAGGATTGCTTGGCTGTATCGGTTTAACTTTTCAACAAGATACAGTGGAAATCGGGACTTTTTGTGTAGCATCTGCTTGGCAAAATCAAGGCATTGGTTGGCAGATGCTTAGATATGCCGAAATGAAGGCACAGGAAATATGTGCAAATTTAAAGTGTTATGAGATGTTTGTACTTGATGCCAGATCTGAATTAATTGAATATTATGAACGATGTGGATACGTTAAAACCGCTTGCATCGAAAATTATCCAATTCATGCAAATGTAGGCATCCCATTAATTGATTTAAAGTTACAGCATATGAAAAAGCTGATCATGCAATAGATCTAAAAATGCTAGGTGAAAGGTTGTTGAATAAAACTCAGGATCAATTTCTATTCAAGTGATCAAAGCATTAGTCTAAATAGGATTAGGCTTAGTTAATAGTTGAATCATTATAACGTTTCAGAAATTATCTGATCAGAAGTTGCAATATGATATTGATTTCGACCATTACTTTTCGCTGTATATAGTGCGTGATCCGCTCGTGAAATAAAATCTGAAAGATTGTCATTTAGATGAGGAACCATTGTCGCTACACCAACACTAATAGTTACATGTTTGGAAACAGTACTTTTAGGGTGGATAATTCCAATATTTCGGACCAATTCCATTAACTGTTGTACCAGAATAAGTGCTTGGTCTTTGTCTGTTACCGAAAACAATAGCAAAAACTCTTCACCCCCATAACGTGCCGCTAGATCACCACTTCGTGAAGAAATTGAACCCAGTAAAATTGCGATACGTCTGAGACATTGATCTCCTTGAATATGGCCAAGTGCATCGTTATATAGTTTAAAAAAATCTATATCGATCATCATAATGGTTATAGGTAACTTATGGCGAATCGCACTTCTCCATTCATTTTCAAGGACTTCATCTAAGTAGCGTCGATTAGCCAAACCCGTTAAAGCATCTTGTTGTGAAAGAATTGAAAGTTGTTGTGCTTGACGCATCAGTTCCAATCGGTTTAGTTCAATCATACAATTTTGTAGGTAGTTTTCCCGATGTTGTCGATCGGTAGCATAAGCTAAAGCCATGCCAAGGAAACTACTAAAAGTATAAGTTCTATTTAAAATAGTCCAATCAATTGAACCGTTTAGCCATGTGCTTATGCCTATGCCAATCAGACCACCACACCAACCTGCAATAATTGCAGTATAAAACCTCATGCCAACAAAGCCATAAATAATCACCACTGCATACATCATTGCAGCGTGAAAGAGCACGTTATTTTGACCTTGTTCTAATACGTTAATCAGGGTGAACGTCAGTGCAACTGCACCTGTAGACCCAAGACAAACATAGTGATCAAACCACTTGTTCATAGAGGGAACAAAGGCAAGTAACCATGCAAAAACAATGATCATGCCAACCCAACCATAATATGCGATCCATTCAAAACGCATTTCAGCGGGTAGCGCTTGATAAGTACCAAAACTTAAATATAGATATAACCCTAAAATGATAGGCGCACGATAACGAAATTCATATGCAGCTTCATTTTTATACTGATTTTTATAAACAACTTCTAATTCTTTAGGAAACCAAACTAAATTTAGCCCGCGAGAAATTAACAAGTCGATTTGTTCTTGCCCCAGTAGATTGGATGCTTTCAACTTCATTTTATTTCTCACCACTCCCAATATTTTTATAAATGTAAAAGAGAGATTATTTTTTAACTACGTTACACTGAATTAAATAAAATGTGTATTAGATTATAAAAGATTAATATAATTCTATTCTTCAGAATTTTTCTGTATTCAATATTTAACTAATATAATCATTAAGCTTAATAAAATGTTATATAAATAGAAATAGTTACAATTTAAACAACAATGATTGTGTATTTATTGTATTTAGATAAAATCTAAAAAGCAGCAATCATAGAATATGGTTGAATTAAGTCATACGGATAGGATGCATCGCAATGACTGCTATGAATCAATATGGAACAAAATTAGAAATTACAGCTCATTCGGAGTGGTCTCAACAGTTTTGGGATGAACTTTTTCCTGCGAAAGAGCGAGTGAGTAAACACCCTTTATTTTTAGATATGGCGAATGGATCATTGAGCCTAGAATGTTTTCGTTTAACATTACTAAATTTTTATCCTTTAGTTGCTCATTTTCCATCTCATATGGCTGGTGCACTTGCTAAAGCAACCTCATTTTCTCTAGAGGGGGTTATAGATACGAGAAATTGGTTAATTCAAAATATTAAAGTTGAAGAACGTCATCTGTATTGGTATCAAGATTGGGCTAGAGGTTTTGGTGTAACAGCTGAAATGTTGAATGAAGTTAGACCACCTGCTGCAATGAATGCAGTGAATCATTTTTTATGGGATATTAATTTTAGAGGTACTTTAGCGGAAAGTATTGCTGCAACAAATTTAGCAATTGAATGGGCAACAGGGGACTGGACAATACAAGTTTATAAGGGAATACAAACTTATACAGAACATCCTGAAGTCAATATTAATAAGCGATCTTTGGCTTGGTTAAGAGCACATGCCCATTATGATGATTTACATCCGTATGAAGCAATGGAGCTGATAAAACGGTTGTGTGATAAAGATCCTGTCTTGCAAAAGAAAGCATTTTTAGCTGCACAAGAAGGTTTGGCGTATTATGAATTAGCATTAGATGCATGCTACAAATTACGCTAGAAAAATTTAAAAACCGTCATTCAGAAGAAAACTGTGCCAATCGTTAGCTTTGGGAGAGAAGCATTCTTTAATACTAGATAATACTGCATTTTACTCAGGTGGAAATATAAGACAGATTGTAGAAGCATAAGTTTTTTTTAATTTACTTACCACCTTATACTCCTGAGTTTAATTCAATAAAAAAATATTGGGTGGTGCTCAAACAAAAAACAAAATTGCTATTATTTCAGCAAATTGCTCTTTTGGGATGCTTTGCAAATCACTTGTAGCTCTTAAATTTTTTTTAGCCCTATTAAACTTCAATGTAAGTGCTGGGATGTAATTTTTACAAAGCTATCAAAAGTCGAAAAATTGCTTCAAGTTTTTGATATTTATGTTTATTTTTTAGATTAAACTGGTTAACAAATTTAATTAATTTAGTGTTCGCAAATGGTATAAAAATTGCTCATATTAGAGTAAGCAATTATTGCAGGAGAGATGTTCTTCTGTGAACACGCCGAAGGAGCAACGACCCCGGAAACTCTCAGGCAAAAGGACTGTAATAATTTTAAAAATCTGGAGAGAAGCATATAAAATATGCTCACCGAAGGGGATGGTCGGCGTTGAAATTTTTAGCGTCACGATCGAAGCTCTCAGGTACCAATGACAGATGGGGCTCATAGAAATGTCAGTACATTTCAAGGGAGTGTCGTATGTGTCATATTGTCGTGATTGGATCGGGAATTACCGGTGTTACTTCTGCCTATGAGTTGGCAAAACTGGGTTATAAAGTTACCGTGATTGATAAACATTTATATGCTGCTATGGAAACATCGTTTGCCAATGGTGGGCAACTTTCAGCGTGTAATGCAGAGGTTTGGAATCAAAAATCTACCGTGCTAAAAGGCATGAAGTGGATGTTTAATAAAAATGCACCTCTGTTGCTTAATCCTTCATTTGACCTGCATAAATATGGTTGGTTAATTGAATTCCTCGGTAATATTAAACACTATGAAGCCAATACGCGTGATACCGTAAAAATGGCCTTATTGGCACGTGAACGTTTATTCACCGTGGCTAAAGAAGAAGATATTCAGTTCGATTTAGAGAAACGGGGAATTCTTCATTTTTATCACACCAAATTGGATTATGAAGTCGCAACTAAGACAAATGTTTTACTGCGTGAAGGAGGACTGGAACGAAATCCAGTTACTCCAGAAGAAATTAAAAGTATAGAGCCGAGTTTAAAGGGCGAATATTATGGTGGTTTTTATTGTCCAGGGGATGCAACAGGAGATATTCATAAATTTACAACAGGTTTAGCCAAAGCTTCTGAAAAATATGGCGTGAAGTATTTGTTTGGTATGGAAGTGAGTGATGTGCAGCATCATGCCAAAGGTGTTACGGTGCTTTATCATGCGAGTAATGAAAATATGTTGTTGAATACTGCTACAGTGGAATCATTAGAGGCAGATGCTATTGTGGTGTGTGCAGGGGTTGGAAGTTACCATTTGGCAAATTTATTAGGTGATCGAGTTAATATCTATCCAGTGAAGGGTTATTCGATTACGCTTAATTTAAATGATCAGGATAGTGTGAAGCATGCGCCGTGGGTCAGTTTACTTGATGAAAGTGCAAAAATTGTGACTTCGCGTTTAGGTACAGATCGTTTAAGAGTCGCTGGAACAGCGGAATTTAATGGTTATAACCTTGATATTCGAGCAGACCGTATTCAACCACTGACAGATTGGGTAAATAAAAACTTTAGTATTAGCACTGAAAATGTCGTGCCGTGGGCTGGCTTACGCCCGATGATGCCAAATATGATGCCAACTGTCCGACGTGGTAAACGTGAACGCGTGTTTTATAATACAGGGCATGGGCATTTAGGTTGGACGTTATCTGCTGCAACAGCAGTGATGATTAGTCAGGAAGTGGCATCGCAGCATCCTATTTAATTGCATAGAAACTAAAAAAGTGCAATGTGATATGTTGCACTTTTTTTTCCAGCTCAATTCAAGATATGATTGTCTAGGAATTTTCGTGAGATGCAAAATAATGAATAAAGTCTGTCCAGTGATTCTACGAAAAAATAATAATATATTGGAAATCTTGCTTTTTAAACATCCGACAGCAGGTATTCAACTTGTAAAAGGTACGATTGAAAAATCAGAACCAGTCTTTCAAGCAGCTATACGTGAATTGTATGAAGAATCGGGCATCGTTGTGGGAGAACAGCAATGTTATGATTGGGGATCACATCAAATAAGCAACCAAACATGGCACTTTGTTTTTTGTGATACTGCAAATCAAGGTTTAGAGGATCAATGGTGTTATGACACATTAGATGATTATGGGCATTGTTTTGAGTTTTTTTGGGAAAATATGAATACATATCACGTTCTAGATTTACATTGCAAGTATGTACAGGCTCTAGATTTGATCAGGCAAAAAATGAATCTTCATTTGCTTTAAGCAATAAAAATATCGCTCATATTCAAGGTGAATTTTTTGAATGTTGTTCAATTTCCAAGAAAAATAATGAGTGCATTCAACAAAATTAGTCATACACTCGATACACACCGACAAAACGTTCACAGCCTTTTTGCTTGGTTTTGACCGATAAAATTGCTTTATTGAAATTGAACTGATATTTGCAGTCATGTTCGTTATCTATAATTTCATCTTTCTTTTCTGTGGTTGTATAAGCCAAGAATGGAATGGTTTGAGTTTCTAATTTATTGTTTGGGTTACGGTAGGCAATACCTTCAATTTTAATTTTATCTTTGGTGAGTTGGTGTACTTGTAAATGCACAGGTTGACTGGCAATTTTTCCATTTTCAAATTTTAAATAGTGATTGGTTAAACTCTGATTCAGTGATGTATAAAAATTAAGATCTTCAATGCGTAATTCAAATTGTTGTTTATAACAATCTAAACTTTTACATTGCTGTAAACGCTTAAACCATAAGGTATGCGTATCTTCTAATAAATGAACAGGTGCATCACTGACTAAAAAAGCAGTTATATAATGATTGCTTAATTTCTCTCGAGATTCTAAAAAATCTTCAGCGCAAATATTTTTCATTGACGATGTATTTGGGCGAGAGCAGTCAATTTCTTGAGCATAAGTCATGGTTGAGCACAAACAGCCAATACTGAATAATGTGCTTAATGTTTTAATGAGATTAATATCGGTATTCACCAGCATGATCGCTTATAATTTCACTATGTTGCGCTGATGTAACTATAGCGAAATAGAAAGCGTGAATACAACATTTCAATCATTTATTTCTTAAGGATGCTAAAAGTGGTCGCACAAATTCGAATTGGTCAGGGAATGGATGTACACGCCTTTGAAGAAGGTGATTTTGTAACTTTAGCAGGCATTAAAATTCCCCATACACATGGTTTAAAAGCCCATTCAGATGGTGATGTCGTGCTGCATGCTTTATGTGATGCGTTATTGGGCGCGTTGGCTTTGGGGGATATCGGGCAGCATTTTCCCGACACGAATGCAAAATTTAAAGGTGTAGATAGCCGAGTTTTACTTAAGCATGTCTATCAACTTATTTTAGATCGGGGTTATGTGCTAAATAATGCGGATATTACAGTCGCGTGCGAACGTCCAAAATTAGCCAAACATAATTTAGAAATGCGTCAAAGTATTGCTGATGTTTTGAACGCACATGTCACTCAAATTAGCATTAAAGCGACAACCACAGAACAATTAGGTTTTACAGGACGTCAGGAAGGCATTTTGGCAACGGCAACAGTTTTGATTTCACATCAAGCAAAATGATCTGGATGGATGAGCGCCTGCTGTAATTCTTTGGTGGCTTTACGACCTTGCAGTTGTAAAGCGACCGCATGGGTTAAGCCTGTCCATGTGTCATTTGGTTCCCAAATGCTATGCATCAGCTCTTGCGCCGTAGGCATGTCCATATCCATATAATATTGACGATATAAATACATCAAACAACTGACATGATAATTTTTACTACAGTGAACCCAAACCATTTGTTCTTGTACTAAATGAGCAAGCATATCTAATATCAGTAAAGATTGGTCATCAGATGGGGTTTCAGCAGAAATGGGCAATTGAATATAGTTTAGGCCTAAATCTAAACAAATTTTATCTTCATGAGTTAAATGTTGTTTTGCATCAGATAATCCCAAGTTTACAATTGTCGTGACACCGTATTCTTTAATCAGCTTTAACTGTTCAGCAGAAGGCTGAGCCGATGTGAATAGGTGTTCGTGAATAAACTGGAAATTTTCAATATGGCTTAATGCATTTTCAATTTCATTCATAAGATAAAACTTTTCCTAAGGTTAAAGTAGAAACGCCATCAATCAAGATGGCGTTTTAAATCTCTTAGCGATTTGGTAAAACGTCTTTGAGTGCTTCATGCATATCAAGTAGGGCTTTTTCAGTGGTTTCCCAATCAATACAGCCATCCGTCACTGATTGACCATATTCAAGATCATCCAGATTTTCAGGAATATCTTGACGACCACCTTTTAGATGACTTTCAACCATAAGACCAACAATCGACTTGTTACCATCTAGAATTTGTTCTGTTATGTTTTTCAATACAAGTGGTTGTAAATACGGGTCTTTGTTTGAATTAGCATGACTGGTATCAATCATGATTTTGTTGCTTACTTTAGCTTTGGCTAAAGCATTTTCAGCTTCTGCAACAGAACCTGCGTCATAGTTTGGTTTGCCATTGCCACCACGAAGTACGACGTGTGCATATGGATTACCACTGGTACGAATGACAGAAACTTGACCTTGGTCATTTAAACCGAGGAAGCTGTGACCATGTTTAACAGATTGCATCGCATTGGTTGCAACGGTTAAGCCGCCATCTGTACCATTTTTAAAACCAACAGGAGAAGATAAACCTGAAGACATTTCACGGTGAGTTTGGCTTTCAGTGGTACGCGCACCAATTGCTGACCATGAAATAAGGTCTTGATAATATTGTGGTGAGTTTGGATCGAGTGCTTCAGTGGCACATGGCAAACCTTTATTATTGAGTTCAACTAAAAGTTGACGACCAATACGAAGACCTTTTTCAATGTTAAAAGAATCATTCATGTCAGGGTCATTAATTAAACCTTTCCAGCCCACAGTGGTCCGTGGTTTTTCAAAGTAAACACGCATCACGATATAAAGCGTATCTTTAATTTTTTCGCTTAAAACTTTTAAACGATCTGCATACTCATGTGCAGCAACCGTGTCATGAATTGAGCAAGGACCAATGACCACAAATAGACGGTTGTCTTTACCATCAAGAATATTGCGAATGGTTTCTCGACCTTTTAAGACAGTTTGATAGGCATGTTCAGTCAGAGGTAACTCTTTTTTTAATTCAGCAGGAGTTACAAGAGGCTGAATGCTTTGTACATTCACGTCATCGATGTCAGATTGTGTAATAGGATTTGACTGTAGTGTATTCATTGCCGTCACTGGTTTGATCATACAAGAGTTTTTTTAGTAGCCTGAATATAACACGATTTAAGCGGTGAGTTGCTATACAAAACACCAATAAATCCGTGAAAAAAACCAATTAATCGCATAGATAGTTTAACCGTTGTTCGATTTTTCAACAGTTAAAATCATAGCAGTTGTTGGTTTTTCAACAGGTTTTACTTTTACTGGATGAAGGATGAAGTTAATACCTAATGCGAATAAGGTAATGCCTAAAATTTTACGGATAATTTTTTCAGGTAAGCGTGAACTAATTAAAGTTCCTACCACAATGGCAGGGATTGAACCCACTAATAACCAACCGAGTAAGTGTAAATCTACATTACCCGAACTCATATGTCCTAAACCTGCAACTAAAGTTAAAAGTACAGCATGTACCACGTCAGATCCAATAATACGAATCATGGGTAAATTAGGAAACATAAGCACCAATGCCATAATACCAAATGCACCCGCACCGACTGATGATAAAGTGACAAATACACCCAACACGATGCCCATAATGACGATATAGGCACGTTTATCTTTGGCACTAAAGTTAACTTTTTCTAAATCTTGTGTCATATCTAGTGTTTCATTCTTACGAAACTTGTTAAAGAAGCGTTCGATATGCCCACGGAAAACGATAGAAACACCTGTTAAAGTCAACATAAAACCTAAAACGGTGGTCAGAACAGCTTTATAGCTTGTAGATTGACTTAAATAATTTTCTAAAACCCAATGAGTGCCCAATGATGCAGGAATACTGCCGACAGCCAGCCAAATTACAATAGGCCAGACAATATTCATTTTTTTAGCATGTACCATTGAACCGCAAAATTTAGAGATTGCGGCATAAAGCAAGTCAGTACCAATGGCAATGTGTGGCTCAATTCGAAACAAACTAATTAGAATGGGTGTCATGAGTGAACCACCGCCAACACCTGTAATGCCGACGCAGAAGCCGACGAGAACACCCGCTAAAATAAATTCAATTGGACCAAACATGGTTATATGCCAAATATCAAAAAACATGCATATGTTATGACTATTTAAGATAAGTCGTTGTCTTGATTATTGATTTACTTATTCCAAAAAACGCTAAAGTAAACTCAATGGGCTTAAACTTTTTAATACTTATTTTAAACAGTGAATGACCGTTATTTATAGCGCTACTTTTGTTTAGTGCTAAGCTCATTGATATAAAGAATAAAGATAAAAATCAGAGGACTGGAAAAGACCCAGAAGCTGATGAAACCAATGGAATAACCGTCTTCTTGGATAATTAATGCAGTGGCAATTACCAGCAGTAAAAGGGAAATAACACGCACAATTCGCGGATGGTGTGCCAACAATGCCCATTTAGACTGCAAAGTTTTTTTCATTTGTTTTTCACTGACCTGATATAGGCCATAAACAGCACATAGAATAAAAAGGAAACTGAGAAAAATATTCATGAGCGACTTTCTCCATTGTTCGCCTGTGCATTTCTTTCAAGCTTATTCCTTATTTTTGTTTGGGCTTTCAGTTGAATAGGCTGAATATTTTTATAGAGAAATATCGCCAATAAGCCAAAAATGAGCATAAATAAGTCGATTCTAAAGAAAGTCCAAAACTGAGTGAAATTTTGAATATGATTTTGTTGTAGAAGGAAAAACAGATTAAAAATAGGTAAGCCAAAGGCTAACGCAATAAATATTGCCAATTGTTTTGTCCAAAGATATTGTTTTTTAAGACATAAGCTTATGGCAAAGATGGCTAACCACACGGCAAAAAAAGTGGTCACTTCATAATTTTGTGTGCTTTGGAGCATAAGTCCAATTCGATTTGCATAAAAGTAACTAAGCACCGCAATAGGTAAGCCGATAATAGCTGTGACATTGAGTCGTTGCACAAGATAATATCCAAAATGGAAATTTTCAGTTTTTGTTTGTAGATGTCGCTTTAGACTCCAAAGCAATAGTCCTGAAGCAATCATCGTACAGCCCAGTAAGCCTGAAAAAAATAGGGCCAAACGAAGTAGCGGTTGAGCGAAAGTCGCCATATGTAATCCGTACACGCCTGCATTCAGCGTAGCGATAGCACTATCGTTTTTGGTACTGTGTAATTTTTCTCCCGTGACCGCATTCAAAGTGATTTGTGCTGGATTACGGGTAATCGAGTGATCTTTACGTTCTGTAAAAGTGATTTGTGCTTGCTGTGTATTGGGATTTTTTATATTGATAGAACCGTACTCAGTTTCGCCCCATTCTTGATGAACTGGATGGAGTAAGTTTTGAATAGATAACATCTCAGCGCGGGTGTTATTTTCAATTTTCGGGATGGTTTTGGAGTTAATTTCTGTAAAATATTGGTAATTATTTTCAGGATAAAGTTTTTGCATGCCCCAAGGTAAATATAAATAAAAGAAAATGGCCAAGCCTGTAAAAGTAATGGTGAGAAAAAAAGGTAAAGCAATAACAGAGCTGACATTGTGAAAATCTAAATAAGAGCGTTGTCCTTTAAAGGCACGTAAAGTAAAGAAATCGGTCAGAATTTTTTTATGCGTAATAATGCCTGAAACCAATGCAATTAGCATAATAAATGCTGCGAGCGAAACGATTAATCTGCCGATTAAATAGGGCATACCAAACAATTGAAAGTGGAATAGATAGAAAAAATCTCCCCCTTGTGTTTGCGTCAGCGTTAACTCTTTTCCTGTGTTGGGATTTAAGCTTTTACTTTCATAAGCATCATCTGCTTTTTGCCAATAGAGTTGGTTGACTGGCTTTTGCTCATTTGCGAGATTGATCATCCATGTTTTAGCATCCGGCGCATTTTGTTGTAAATATTGGTACGCCGTATGTATAGCCGTATTTTGATTGACTTGTATCTGAGCAAGGGGTGGTTGCATCCATAGACTGATTTCATGACGATAATAAGACAGTGCACCCATGAGAAAGATTGCGAACAATAACCATCCAAAAAGTAACCCTGTCCAAGAATGCAGCCATGCCATAGATTGACGTATTGATTTTTGCATGACTTAACCTAATACCCAGTAGATTGCATAAAAACAAGCCATCAAACTTATACTCATCAAGCTTAGTTTAGGTAAAGAGTAGACACAAAAACTGCTAATCACAAAACCTAAGAAAAATAAAATACTTATAAATGCAGCTAAATAAATAGATTCTGCTTTGGGAAGTGAATAATGAAAAAGGACTGTAAGATTACTCACCAGTAAAGACGTGCAAGCGTAACCAAATACAAAGGCAATGATAAAGCGGTAGAGCACCGTCATTCGATAAGAGAAAGATAGGGAAGAGGTTTTACTCATAGAGGGAAGATCACTGTGCGCATAAAAAACCAAGCCTGAATACTCAGACTTGGTGAGTGAATTAGTATTTGAATTTTAATGCAACATTATAATTAGCTGGTGCACCATAATATGTTTGTCCATATTCTAAAGAGTTGAAATACTTTTCATTTGTAATATTCTTGGCATTTGCTTGAATACTAAAATGATCATTAACATCATAGTTAGCCATGAGGTTTATGAGAGCATAACTGTCTTGAATAAGATTACTGGTAGCCGATTGGCTTGTACTACTTTGCCAAGTCATACTTGCCCCCACTTTCAATTGGGGTAATTGCGGTAGGGTATAGGATGTTAGAATATTAAAGGTTTGCTCAGGTACAAAAGTACGCACATCTTTGTTCGTATCTTTATCCTTCATATTCTGTTGAACGTAACCAGCCGAGATATTTAGATTATCAGTTATTTTACCGGCAATATTGAATTCATAACCTTGTGATTTAATATCTTGTTGACTATATAAATATGCTTGATCCCATTTTGCATATATTGGGAATTTATCATAATCATTTCTAAAAATAGCACTAGATATAATGAGTTGATCATCAAACCAAGAACCTTTTATACCTATTTCAGATGAAGTTCCTTCGGTTGGGTCAAGAGTTTGTTTATCTAAACCAAGATTATTGGTTGGTTTGAAAATAGTACTATACGAGGCATAGGCGGTGTAGGTTGGATTAAAATTATAGGTAATTCCTGCATATGGTAATAATCGATCTTCGTCAAAATAAGATGAATTACCATAGGTTTGCCCTTTAGCTTTTGCATCTGTGTAGTTTACACCAGCAAGTACTTTGAGCTTTTCATTTAAATTTAAACGAGTTGCTGCATAAACTTGTTTTTGTTCTTGAGTATAATTTGCTTTATTCCCTAAACTCTCATAATCATAAATGAAGTCTGGATATTGATTATTATCATAATTAAACCAATCTGAAATACCAGCAGTACGACCATTTATGTATAATGATTGCTGATTAACATCAGATTTTGACCAATTTGTTCCAAACATTAGGTCGTGATGGTTTCCAAATAAATTGTATTTTCCAAGAATAGAAATATCGATATTGTGGTTTTTATTAATCTCGGTATAAATAGAAGGATATTCATTTACCCCTGTCCCAGTATTTGAATCAGGAACGCCAGTAAAATAAAGCATAGCTCCATTTTCTTTTTGTTCATTATAGTTATATGAAGTGTTTATACTCCAATCTTCGTTAAATTTATGTTTTAATTCTATAAATGCATTTTGTTTTTGCATATCCCAGTGTGTCCAATCTGGCATAGGATTATAGCTGCGATCATAGCTTAGTAGTTCACCATTGCTATTAAGCATTGGTAAAGCGCCCCAGTTATTACCATTTGGGCGATCTTTCTGAAAATTATAGCCTAAAGTTACTAATGTATTTTTAGTAACATCTGCTTCTAGAATAATACCTGCCACAGTTTTTTCTTGGCTATAGTGATCTAAATATGAGTTACCTGATTCTTGGGCTGCCATGACACGTGTACGAATACTTTCATCATTATTTAAACTGCCTGATAGATCAATTTCACCACGTACAGTATCCCATGAACCATAACTAATATTGGCTTGGGATTGGAATTCGTGGGTTGGGCGTTTACGAATATAATTTACCGTCGCTGAAGGGTTGCCTGTAGAAGAGGTTAAGCCATTCGAACCTTTTACGACTTCTATGCGATCATATAATAAAGCGTCTATATCTCCATTTTGGTAGTCACTTCCTGTTAGAGGCATATTACTACCATCAATCTGGAAATTACTAATATCGAAACCACGTGCAGTATAAGTAGTGCGGTTTGTTTCTTGACTCGATACGACAATACCAGGAGCCACAGAAAGGATCTCTCGTGCATCATTTAACCCAAAATCCTCAATCTGTTGACGTGTTAAGACATTGACGGTTTGAGGTGTTTCTTTCACTGCAATATTGAGTTTTGATGCGCTGCTACTATTTTTAACGGTATATGCTTTGGTTTTTTCAGAGCTTTGATCAGCACTTTCTGATTGAGCTTGTAGCTGAATAGTCGATAACGTTTGCACCTGATTGTCTACAGTATCTGCTGCGTAACTATATTGAATATTGAGTATAGATAAGCTTAGGAACGACAATTTAAAGCATTTGGAAAGCATAGGGGAGATGGATTTCATTATAAAATCTAAGTGAAAATAATTATCATTTATATTATTGTTTAATAAATCTAAACACAATGGGAGAATTATCGATATTTTGAATTAAATTTTTTTTTAAATACAAAATAGAGGCAAAATCTTATTTGTACTGTCGGAATATGTAGATAAGATTTCAAATATATGAGTATGCTAAAATACTACTACTTTGAAATAGGATAAAAGTTTTGCAAAATCGGAAACTTAAAATAGGAATTGTAGTCGGTGAAGTATCGGGTGATACACTTGGTGCTAAACTCATTCGTAGCTTCCGTGAGCAGGGAATTGATGCAGAGTTTGAAGGGATTGGCGGACCTCAAATGATTGCTGAAGGTTTCACCAGTGATTATCCGATGGATATTTTATCGGTTATGGGTATTGTCGAAGTTTTAAAAGATATTAAAAAACTGTTTGCTGTCCGTGATGGTTTGGTTGACAAGTGGACTCAAGATCCCGTCGATATATTTATTGGTATTGATGCGCCAGACTTTAATTTACGTTTATCGAAAAGCCTAAAACAAAAAAATCTACCGATTAAAACAGTGCAATATGTCAGCCCTTCGGTATGGGCGTGGCGACAGGGACGGGTTCATGGTATTAAGGCCAGTATTGATTTAGTCTTGTGTTTATTTCCATTTGAAAAAGCTTTTTATCAGAAATTTGATGTGCCTGCTGCTTTTGTTGGGCATCCATTGGCAAGTCAATTGCCACTGAAAAACCCTCTTATTGAAGCGAAACAAGAGCTAGGCTTAAATGTAGAGCAGAAGCATATTGCGCTTTTACCGGGTAGCCGCCGTGGTGAAATTGAACGACTTGGTCCATTGGTGCTTGATGCAGCAAAAATCATCAGCCAAAAGCATCCTGACTATATATTTTTAATTCCTGCGATTAATGATGCGCGTAAGCAGCAGATTGAAGAATTATTAAAGCATTATCCAAGTGATCTTGTTGCTAAAGTTAAATTGATGGAAAACACGGGTACTGAATCTAAAATTGGCCGTCAAGTGATGAATGCTTCAAATATTGTCGCGTTGGCTTCAGGAACGGCAACTTTAGAAGCGATGTTGTTACATCGTCCGATGGTGACTTTTTATAAGCTGAATTGGCTGACTTATGTTGTGGTTAAATTTTTGATCAAAATTCCGTATTACTCATTGCCGAATATTATTGCGGGTAAAAAAGTCATTCAAGAACTGATTCAGCATGATGCAACGCCAGAAAATTTAGCTATTGAAATTGAAAAACTGATGAATATTGAAACTGCGCAAATACAAGCGATGCAGCACGTTACTATGCATAAGCAATTACTTTCAGGAAATAGTGAGGACCCAGTTCAGGCTATTCTCAATACCTTAAATGCAGAATAACTTACTGAAATTGTTGTCGATACTGACTTGGCGTTAAATCAAACAGTCGTTTAAAAGTTTGGCTAAATGCAGTTTCAGAAGAATAACCAACCCGATGGGCAATTTGTTGAATAGACCATTGTCCTTCGCGTAAGTACTGAGATGCCAAACGGAAGCGATACTGCTGTAAATAAGCCAATGGTGTTTCGCCAACAATCGTGCTAAATAGCGGCGCAAATTTGGAGCGTGACATACAGCATTGTTCAGCCAGTGTTTCAACGGTCCACGCCAGTTCGGGTTTTCCGTGAATGGCGGCTAAAGCATTTGCCAGTTCGGTATGTACCAGTGCGCGAAGCCAATTATTAGAATCACTTAATTGGGCAATATAGTCACGTACACACTCAATGAAAAGAATACTGACCAAATGATCGAGAATTTTGTCCCGACCGGGGCGAATTTGGTAGGCTTCAACCGCTAGAAAATGCAAACCTATTTGCAGCCATTCCGGTGCATTACTACCCGTAATATGGTGAATATGAATATAGTTGGGTAGGGCGTTAAGTAAAGGACGAGCCATGATGGTATCAATATGACAGCGTATGGCCAAAATGAGAGCAGGTTCGCCACTTGCACTTCCAAACTCGATCGTCTCTTGTCTTTTTTGATCAAAAAGTGCTGTGATGTTTAAGGCTTCAACTAAATTATTTTTGTTATTGTTATGACAAGAATGATTTTGCCCAGACGGAATAAGGACTAAATCACCGGCTTCAACATGAAGTTGGTTTTGTGAGTCAAATTGAATAGTGAGATTACCAACCAGTACGACATAGCCAATCATGGCACCTTGTTCTTGATAGGCATATGCCCAGTCACCTTGAGGTTTTAAATAAATATATTCAGATTTATTGAGATGAATATCATCAAAAATTTTACTTAAAGCATCCATGTCTTATCGTTCTGTCATTATCGAATAAAATTATAAAAAGCTTAGAGTCATTCAAGCATGTGTTTTTAGGTCAAATATTGGCTCTTGATGCCAAGGACGTTTGCATAGGTTTTTTGGACGTTTACAACTGTTCTTGATGGCCCATTTCTAGAAATATAACGGTAGAACAAAAAATAGGGAAGTCGCCAGCATGAATGCACCAGTAAATTTAAATCAAACAACAACTCAAACCCTACCCATTGCTTCAGGCCTAGCATTGGATAAAAAACGTTATTGGTGGTTATTAAGCCCCGGTTTACCTGTCATAGGAATGGGGATTTTGGCAGGCTATCAGTTTGGTCCTAAAGCGACGAAAAAAATCTTTGCTTTGGGTGGGCCATTATTATTGCATGTGATTATTCCAAGTATTGATGCCATTGTTGGCACAGATAACAATAATCCGAGTGATGACCAAATTTCATCTTTGGTTGCCGATCCTTATTATGACCGTATTGTAAAACTATTTATTCCTTTGCAAATGGCAGCCAATGTATTTGCAGGTTATGTGGTCAGTCGTAAAAGTACCTCGTTACTTGATCAAATCCTGCTGGGGGTTTCGATGGGGGCAATTAATGGTATTGGGGTTAATACTGCACATGAGTTGTCACATAGACCCAATAAAAAAGATCATTATCTTTCACATGCGACGCTCATGCCGCTGTTTTATAACCATTTCCGTGTTGAACATCCGTATGGACACCATAAACGTGCTGCAACACCTGAAGATCCAGCATCTTCGAAAATGGGGGAAACCTTCTATGAGTTTTGGCCAAGAACAGTATTGGGTGGTCTTAAATCTGCTGTTGAAATTGAAAGAAATCGTCTAAAACGCAAAGGCTTATCTTTTTTCAGTCCTCAAAATGAACTGTTCCAAGGTTGGGCGATGAGCGCGGGTTTTCATGCCACCATGTTGAAATTGTTTGGTAAAGACATTATTCCATATTTGGCGACACAGGCTTTTTATGGTGTGAGCTTATTTGAAATTATTAACTATATTGAACATTACGGTTTAATGCGTGATCAAAAAGAAGATGGCTCTTATGCACGGACGATGCCAGAACATAGTTGGAATAACAATAACATTACTACCAATTTATTTTTGTATCAGTTACAGCGCCATTCGGATCATCATGCTTATCCGACACGTCCATTTCAAGCGTTACGTAATTTTGAGCAAGCGCCTGAATTGCCAAGCGGTTATGCCACCATGTTATTGCCCGCTTTAGTTCCATCGTTATGGTTTAAAATGATGGATAAGCGGGTTTTTGATCATTATGAAGGTGATTTAAATAAAGCCAATATTCATCCGAAACGCCGTGCAAAAATCTTTAAAAAATTTGGTGTAATTGATCGATTATTAAATAAAGAAGAATAGGTGCGGTTTGCTTAACAGCGAAGTAAATTTATTCTAAGCAATGACGTGAAACATTAATTGAATAATAATCGTAGAACGTCGTAAATGATTACAAAAGCCCAATCGGTTAGGGTTGGGCTTTTTGTATATTAGACTTCTTTCATAAGTCATTTTTAAACAATAATAAATTCACAATGGATATTCCCTCTCCTTTTTAAGGAGCCTTGCGCAGTATACTGCTCAGGGTGAGGATTTTATTAAAAAAATCCCCTCATCCTAACCTTCTTCCTGAGCCATATATGGCGCAAGAGAAGGAACTTTCAATATTAATTTCACTGCCAATTGATGATTATTTATTGATTTATGAAAGAGGTCTATTATTAAAATTATGATTTATATGAAGATAAAATAATGTTGTATTGTATAGATAGCAATAAAACTTTAGAAATGCACTTCGTCAATTATCCGAAGCAATCGAGTGAAATGCTATCTCGCGCAAATTTTTAATCAATCATTAATTTTTATCACTTTAATGATTAGAGAAAACAAAAAGAGCCTGAGTAGGCTCTTTTTATTTTAAACAACAGAAACTTATGACTGTTTTGGTTTGTTTAATACTTCATCTAAAACTTCTTTATCTAAAGCATTATCCCAACGCGCAACGACAATGGTCGCACAGGCATTACCAACAAGGTTAGTCAATGCACGACACTCAGACATAAAACGGTCAATGCCTAAAATGAGTGCCATACCTGCAACTGGTACAGCAGGTACAACTGAGAGTGTCGCAGCTAGAGTAATAAAACCTGCACCTGTTACGCCTGCCGCACCTTTAGAGCTGACCATTGCAACGAGCAATAATGCGACTTGTTCACCAATTGATAAATCCACATTACAGGCTTGGGCAATAAATAGCGCTGCCATAGTCATATAAATATTAGTGCCATCAAGGTTAAATGAATAACCTGTTGGTATTACTAAACCGACTACAGATTTTTCACAGCCTGCTTTTTCCATTTTGTGCATAAGAGAGGGTAAAGCGGCTTCTGAAGAGCTAGTCCCCAAGACTAGCCATAATTCATCTTTAATATAACGGATAAGTGCTAAAATTGAGAAACCATTATAGCGAGCAACAGCACCTAAAATAATAAGGATGAATAACAGTGCAGTGATATAGAACGTCATAATAAGTAATAATAAATTACCAATAGATTCAATGCCATAAGCACCAATTGTAAATGCCATTGCACCAAATGCACCAATAGGAGCTAATTTCATTAGCATACCGACTAGGTAAAATACGGGCGCTGTCAGGTTATTTAAAATATCGACAATAGGACGACCACGATCACCAATTGCAGCTAGAGAAATACCAAATAAAACGGCGACGAATAGAACTTGTAGAATACTTCCTTCAGCTAAGGGGCTAATTAAAGTCTTTGGAATAATATTCATGAAAAAGTCGACCAATGTCGCATCGTGTGCTTTTTCTATATAACCCGCGACTTTATCATTTGCTAGAGTGGTTGGATCAATATTCAAGCCTTTACCAGGTTGAATAATGTTTGCCACAATCATGCCTATAACAAGTGCAAGTGAAGAAAAAGTAAAGAAGTACAACATTGCCTTACCAGTTACACGACCAACACGGCTCATATTGGTCATACTGGCGATACCAGTCACAACTGTTAAAAAGATTACAGGCGCAATAATCATTTTAACGATCTTAATAAAAGCATCACCCAAAGGTTTTAAGCTTTCACCAAATTCTGGATAAAAATGTCCTAAAAGGATACCTAAGATAATTGCAAAGATGACCTGTACATATAAGATCTGATGAAACTTTTGTTTCTTCTTTATAACTTCTGGTTCAAGGGTACTGAAATCCATTATCTGCATACCTTTTACGATGGAAAGATTTTTAAATTGCTAAAGTACTGAATCGCTCAGCAATATCGGTACTTCAGAAAGGAGGAAAAGGAAGCATTGTAAAGAAGAAAAAGCCAACTCCATCATAAATTTCAGAAATACCAATTTTGGAAATTATATCTTTAAGATATAAAAGTATATTTTGAAATGTTATAGTAGGCACCAATATGGTGCGTATAAATCTATGTTTTATATGGTATATTTTATAAATAACTGTTTTTTAAAAATTAAGGTTAAAAAACTGATCTAAATTATAAAAGCATATAAAGTATATTAGTATTTTTTGTATGAATGATCTGAGGGGTGGAATTTGAATCAATAACAAACTCACAATATTCATATATTTTTATTAGAATGAATTTATCACGGCTAAATTGAAGATTAGATTTTTATTGATGAAGTATTTAAAGCAACTAAAATTGTATGAGCATAATGACATTTATACGAAAATTCGGTTCTAAATCCCAAGTAAAAATATCCGCTTTTAGAAGACTTAATGAGAGATTAATTTAAGCGTAAATAGCCTAAGCAAACTAAACATTCACTTTAAAAAAGCATATAATTTCGCAAATCTATTATTTACATCATTAAAAAATGACACCAGCTTGCAAAGTTTTAAAATCAAATAAAATTGAATTTTCTATCCATGAATATGAGCATGATGTAAATGCTAAAAGTTTTGGATTAGAAGCTGCCGAAAAGCTCAATTTAGCAGTGCATGAAGTCTTTAAAACCTTATTGGTCACAGATAGCAAGAATTATTATGTAGCAGTTTTACCTGTTGCACATCAGTTAAGTTTAAAGAAAATTGCTGCGGCAGTTGGTGCCAAAAAATTACAGATGGCAGACCCTAAAGATGCCGAGCGCTTAACAGGCTATTTGGTGGGTGGGATTAGCCCAGTAGGGCAGAAAAAGCGTTTAAAAACGGTTGTCGACCGTTCAGCAGAACGATTAAATAAAATTTACGTCAGTGGTGGAAAACGAGGTTTAGATATTGGGGTTAAACCGCAAGATTTAGTCCACGTTCTAGGTGCGCAGTTTGCAGATGTTTTAGATCAAGATTAGGACGGGTCATAAAACGAGTCAAAAATATAGCTTTATACATATCATCAGGTTGCCATTTTTATTCTAAATTTTGATAAAAATATAAACCATGAATTATATATAGTAGATGTTCACATGCCATGATTCACGACATCCTTTAAATATTTTTGCAAAGCATGATCATCCATTTTAATGACTGGCTCACGATGAGGAAGTTGTTGAGTTGTTATATGTGACTGACACGCTTTAATACGATAAAAGCTGAATATAATTCACTTTTTCTGAATGTTACTAAATCAACAGATTAAGAAAGTCAGCATCATCCATGCTTTAATAACAAGGTTGAATTTAAAGTGATTTACGCGTGTTTTTAAAACCTTCTACGCCAGTTGTTCCTACCCTTGCAGGGGATTATCCCGAATGGCACCGTGGTCGTGAGCATTTTTCATTGTGGTACATCGAAATTGAACATCCAGAATTATTAGATTATTTAAACCAACTACGTGCAGATTTTTCCAATTTTTTATATACGCCAAATAATCGTCAATTTCACATTACTTTATTTGTCTGTGGTTTTATAACTGAACAAAACCCAATTCTGGATGATGATTTTGGCATTGAAAAACTGCATCAACACATTCAAGATTTAGCTCATAGTTTCCCCAAGAAAATTCAATTAAAAACGGGCCGTATCAATAGCTTTGAGAGTGCTTTATTTGTCGAAATTATTGATGAAGGCAATGTACTTCTAAAATTACGTAATATACTTGGACAAAGTTGCCAAGAAATAGCACCGCTCGACTATTGTCCACATCTAACTTTAGGTTTGTATCATCAAGATTTTAATAGTGATTTAGTTTTTAATCAGATTAAAAGCATAGAACAAAAAAGCTTTGAATTTTCAGTGGATCAACTGACATTTGGTACATATCAGGCAAAAATATTACAAGGTCAGCTCTATCCTTTTCAACAATTTAAATTGGAAAATGCATGATGCAACTTATTTTAGGTGGTGCACGCTCGGGTAAAAGTCGCCTTGCAGAACAAACAGCGAAAGATTCAAATCTCAACGTGACTTATATTGCAACGGCACAGGCATTCGATCGTGAAATGCAGGTGCGTATTGAACACCATCAAGCGCAACGACCACAACATTGGACTGTGATTGAAGAGCCTCTATATCTAGCCGATTGTTTAATCGAGTTAGATCAACCCAATCAACTGATTCTTGTCGATTGCCTAACTTTGTGGATGAGCAATTTGTTGATGCATGAAAATGCTGAATTACAAATACAGCAATGCCAAAAGCTGTTGGATATTTTACCGATTTTGCAAGCAGAAGTTGTTTTAGTCAGTAATGAAACCGGTTTAGGTGTCATCCCGATGGGTGAAATTAGCCGTAAGTTTGTTGATGAATCTGGGCGTTTACACCAACAGTTGGGGCAAATTGCCGAAAAAGTTGTATTTTGTGTTGCGGGTTTTCCCATGATGTTAAAAGGAGAGAAATAATGAACTGGTGGTTGGATGCGTGTAAAACGCCAAGTGCGGAAGTAAAACAATTGGCGGAAGAACACCAATTACAATTGACCAAACCAACAGGTTCATTATCTGAACTTGAAAATACCGCGGTGTTATTGGCAAGTTTACAAGACAATCCACGTCCAAATGTAGATCGACCTTGGATCACTATTTTTGCTGGCGATCATGGTGTGATGGAAGAAAATATTTCTGCCTATCCACAAGCGGTAACCCGTCAAATGCTACAAAATTTCACCACTGGCGGTGCATGTATTAGTGTGATTGCCAAAGAATATCATGCAAAACTGCAAGTGATTGACTGTGGTTCAGTGGGTGATGCCTATGAATATGCGGGCGTAGAGCGTCATTGCATTATTTCAGGCACAGCGAACTTTGCTAAACAGGTTGCTATGACTGAAGCGCAATGTATAGCAGCGATGGATCTAGGTCGTAAAAGTGTTGAAGACGCGGTTGCCTATGGTGCATCTATTTATGTCGCAGGTGAAATGGGCATTGGCAATACTTGTTCAGCTTCAGCGGTCGCATGCTTTTTATTGAATGAACCCGCAGAACAGTTAACTGGTGTGGGAACGGGTATTCGTGAAGAACAGCTTATTCATAAGAAAAATGTCATTAATCAGGCTTTGGCTTTGCATCAAGATTATGTCGAGCAAGATGCCTTTAAAGCATTGTGCGCAGTTGGTGGTTTGGAAATAGCAGCCATGACAGGTGCTTATATCCGCTGTGCCCAACTTGGACTCCCTATAGTGGTTGATGGTTTTATTACGACGGTTTCAGCACTGGTGGCAGTCCGTTTAAATCCAGCAGTTCGTGAGTGGATGTTGTTTGGACACCAGTCAGCAGAATATGGTCATCGTCGATTATTAGAAGAACTTCAGGCAAACCCATTGCTCAAACTGAACTTACGTTTGGGAGAAGGCAGTGGTGCAGGGGCTTCTTTAGGGCTGATTAAACTGGCATGTAGTCTACATAATCATATGGCAACTTTTGCAGAAGCTGCCGTGATTGGTGAAAAAGTTTAATTCTAGAATGATTGCATAGGGTATTGCAGATGTTAAAGATTGATCTATTACGGCATGGTGAAACGACTTTAAGTCATACCTTGCGGGGTTCTACAGATGATGATTTAACCGAGTTGGGTTGGTCACAGATGCAGCAAACCATAGATCAATCTTTACAGGCTTCCATACAACAACAGGCAGCATGGGATGTGATTTTTAGTTCACCGTTAAAACGCTGCCGTTTATTTGCCGAAACTGTCGCAGCACAACAGCACAAACCTATTTTTTATGATGCAGATTTACAAGAAATGCATTTTGGGGATTGGGAAGCACTGCCGACTCAAGTCATTTATGAAAATGAACCTGAATTACTGGCAAATTTTTGGCAACAACCAACTGTATTTACACCGCCCAATGCAGAAAATATGCAAAATTTTCATCAACGAATCACTAAAAGCATGATCAATATGCAACAACAGATGTTGGCAAATGGTTGGCAACATGCTTTGGTGGTAACGCATGGCGGCGTGATTAAGCTGCTTAAATGCATCGCTTTGAATCATAGATTAGATGATATTCTTAAAATGACAGCAGAATTGGGGCAACTCAATTCCTTTGCAATTCATGAAAATTCTTCTATTCATTTGCTCAAGGAATTGCCGTAATGACACCATTTTTTATCGCTTTGCAGTTTTTAACGACATTTCCTATTCAATTGAAAGAAATGCCAAGCAAACAGCAAAATGGTCAATCATTACTGTTTTATCCACTGATTGGTTTGATTATTGGCATCATTTTATGTGTGATCGCTTCGTTATTACATGCACTACCGATTATTTTACTCAGCAGTTTAATTTTAGTGGTTTGGATTTGGCTCACAGGTGGTTTACATCTAGATGGACTGGCGGATACAGCAGATGCTTGGGTCGGTGGTTTTGGCGATAAAGAACGTACTTTAGCAATTATGAAAGACCCAAGTTGCGGGCCAATTGGGGTGCTCAGCTTAATTATTTTATGTTTAATTAAATGGTCAGCCATTTATGTACTGATTGAACAGCAACGTTATAGTGCCTTGATCCTTTTTCCAATCTTGGGGCGTTTAGCACCCTTATTTTTATTTTTAACCACGCAATATGTGCGTGAAAAAGGCTTAGGGTCTTCGATTGCAGAATTCATTCCTAAAACTGTGGCGGTAATAGTTTTTGCACTATGTTTATTGGCATCTGTCTATTTTTCTCTAGTAGGTATTTTCACGGCAATGGTTTTTATGGTGACCTTGGTTTATTTACGTCGTAAATTTATGCAGCGGATTGGCGGTATTACGGGAGATACAGTAGGTGCAAGTATTGAAATTTGTGAAACAGTGAGTGTCTTTAGTTTTGTATTATTAAGTTTTTATTTGCCTATAAGTTGGATATAAATTTCTACTAAATTAAGCGTAATTAAATTACATCAAATTACGCCTATATTTAAAGCTGAATATTAATTATAAGTAAGTCACCGTAAATTGAATCATCATGGGTCCAAACAAAACCATAAAAATACCCGCCAAAACCATCGTTAAACAAGCCACTACGCCTTCTTCACGATGGCGCATAAAGGCTTTACTGGTTCCAAAGCCATGAGCAGAATTCCCCAATGAAGCCCCTTGGGCAAATCGTGAATTAAGCTTTAAGCCAAGTAAAATAAGATCACCCATAGCAACACCAACGATGCCCGTAATCATGGTGAATAAAATCACCAGTTCAACCGATCCACCAATATTTGAAGTCAGTTCCATAGCAAAAGGCGTGGAAATAGAACGTGCCATTAAACTGTAGGATGTTTCTGGGTTAAAACTAAATAACTTTGCCAAATAAAATGAACTCACTACACCAGCAAACATTCCAATAATAATCCCTAAACTGATTGCAAGAGCATGCTCTTTAATCACTTGTCGATATTCATAAATAGGAATAGCAAACGCAATTGTTGCAGGACCAAGCATCCAGATAATCCATTGGCTTTCAATCATATAAGTCTCGTAGGACACATGAAATATCAGCATAAATACAATGATAATAAAGGGTACAAAAATTCCAGGTGCTAAAAGCATATAGGGGTATTTTTTATGGAGCTTTTTAACCAGTACATAGCAAATAAATGTGCCAACAAAGCATAGCATTGCAATTAAATTCATCTTATTTTTCCTGCTTTATTGGTGGGTTAGAATGTAATTTCTGTTTTAACAAAGCTTCCAATTTAAAACCGAAATATACGCTATATGCTGTTGTAAGCATCACGCAGATAGTGCCTATAGATACAGCCAGAACCAGTTGCCAACCTTGAGTTAAAAAAAGATCTTTATATTTAATAATGCCAACCACACATGGAACAAATAATAGAACCAACTCGCCCAAAATAAAATCTGATCCTGTTTTAATCCATTGCAACTTAAATATGCCACTTAACAACGTCAATAAAATCAGCAAAAGTCCTATTACACCGGCAGAAATAGGTAAATTAAGTTGCTGTTGAATAACGGATGCGATCCACCAAATCACGATAAGTAAACTCAGTTGTAGAATCACTTGAACGAGATGGTGCAACTTGGGAGGAAGTACTGAAGTAGACATATTAAGTTGATCTAAAAGCTTGGGATTATTTTAGGTTTGACCAGATCACTATATTATGAATAATAAAAAAAAGATTATGCCTAAATGGAATGTTTTGTGGATATTAAAAGTCTGACTATGTTTGTAAAAATTGTGCAGCTACAAAGTTTCACACGGACAGCAGAAGAAATGTGTGTCACTCAACCTACGATCAGTAAAGCCATTCATCATTTAGAACAAGAAATGGGCGTACCACTATTTCATAAAGGTCAGGCGGGTCGAAAAAGAGATGTGGCCTTGACTTATATGGGCGAGCAAATTTATCAACATGCTTTGGTGATACTTGAAGAACAACAACGCATATTTGAAACCGTGGCTCAAGTTCGTCATCTGAAACAAGGAAAATTAATATTAGGCTTACCGCCTTTAGGTTCGGTATTGCTAAGTACTTTAATTGCTAAATTTCATAAGCAATATCCAAATATAGAGCTTAGTTTTTTAGAGGTAGGGGCGACTAGTATTGAAGATGCTATTTTGGCAAAAACCATTGATGTCGGTATTTTATTGGGTCACTTAAAGCCAATCTTAAGTGGTATTCCTATTATGGATTCGCCCTTATGTTTACTTTCACGTAAAGAAACCCACTGGAAAGACCGAAAAAGTATTTCTTTGATTGAATTAAAAGAAGAATCTTTTTTACTGTATGCCGATACTTTTAGCTTAAATCATATGATTATACGCGCTGCAAACGATGTTGGTTTTGAACCAAAGGTGGTGTGTAAAAGCAGTCAATGGGACTTTATTGCAAAAATGGTTGAATCTGATGTTGGAATAGCATTATTACCGAAAATTTATTGTGAACAATTGGATCAGGAAAAATATAATATCAGTGTTATGCAAAACCCAAATTTAAACTGGACCTTAAGTATGGCGTGGAATACTACAGTTGCAATGAGTCCCGCTACACGAGCATGGCTAAAAATAATTGAAGAAAATCAGGATCAAATTCACTTTTAATTATGCTTTATAAAATAAATAAAGTGTGCTGGTATGTTGAATTTTAAGGGCTTTATTGGTCATTGTTGTACACTATTTACCACAGCCCCAAAAGCTAAAATAAAATTTATAAACAATTAGAGGGTTTAGGAATACCTGCCAAACGGCTTAAATGACGTGCCACCAAGCCAGTATTAAATTGCTCTTGTAACACAGCATTATTAATGTCAGCGCTCACAGTTTTCATCAGGAATTTAATCAGTGGGCGAGTCGCGGGTGAATGACCAAACTGGGCGTAAAATTGGCGTACTGCATGTAAGACTTCAAAATGCCATGCTGTAAGTTCTAAATTCAGCATGCTGGCTAATTCTTGCGCCACAGCCTCATTCCAAATCGTATAATCGACTAAGTGACCATCTTGATCGAGTTCTAAATTCATCATTAATCTCAAATTAGTTCAAACGAATACAACGGGTATGAGTTAAGCAAATATCTGCAAATTCAGCATAAGAAATAATCTGCATATTCTTTACGTCTTTACCTGCTAAAATTTCTGCATCGGTATCGAGTATATAAATACAATTCAATTGTTGCAAAAAAGGCAGCTCAAGCTGTAAAACAGATTCGCCCATTAAAATTACGCTATCTTCAAGGCTATACATTTTTTCTAATTTTGCCACTACCGCGGGAGTCGCTGAAAAATTACTTTGCAGTAAATATAAGCTTTTATTCGACATGATTATTTTACTCTTCTACCAATACAGTACAAAATCAAAACTTTGAATGAACTCGCTATTAAGCTCAATGAACTCAATATCCTGTTGTGCTTGGGTCACAAAGTAAGCATCTTTATGCTGGTTTTCGACCAAAACTGGGGTGAGGTCGTAAAACTCAAAGCTGTCGACCATATTCGACGCTATTTTAAATGCATGTTTTATTTGTTCAAATTGTAATTCTGAATTTAATAAACTCAAAGCCCCATCTTGCAGTAAGACTTTGACTTCACAGCCAAAAGTCGCCAGAACCATGGTTGCCGATAAGCTTTCATGCACGTGTAAGTTAAGAAGATTGGCTTGAGTTAGAATGACGAGTACAGATTTCACACAATTAACCTTTTAAAAGCAACAAATTCAAAAAAATAACATCTTAGAATTGAATAAGACGTTGTGTTGACTGCACTGCATCGGCAAGTTCGCCCAACCCAACCAATTCAAAACCCTGAGCAAGGTTGTGTTGGCTAATTTGATGTCGTTTTGCATTTTCTTGATCGGTAATACCGCGAGCTAATGCAGCACTGACACAAACGGGTAAGCGAATGGCTAATTTTTGCCATTCTTGGGTCAAATTACGTTGGTCATCAGGAACCCACTGTAAAGCATTCGCTACGGAAACGCCGTCTTGATAGAAAAAAACGCGAAATGCTTGGTTTTTAGTGTATAAGGCTTGTGCTAAGCCAAGCGCATGCCAAGCATAGATCGAGGTTGGTGCGGAGGTAATTAGTAATAAGGTACTCATCGAAATTCACTTTAGGAATGCCCAATCCAATGTTGATGCATCCAAACTTCATAAGAAAAAGGTAGTATACAATGATTTTAGGTGGCATCTAAAGAATTTAGCCCCATACATTAAAATTATTTTAAAAATAATTATTTAAAAACAATATCTTATAAAATATAAGAGATTTAAAAAGTATTAAAATCTATCTTTTATCTGCATGAAATTCCCCGTATTTCCTTTCTTTTCCTTACATTATCGATAAAATGAAAGACAATCTGCACCAGATCTACACCAAGAATGAAACTACCAAAACCAATACAACGTGGGTCAAGCTGGCGCATTACTGTCACCTTTGAAAACAAGCGATATTCAGCAACCAGAGATACAGCCAAAGAATGCGAGCACTGGGCATCAATCAAACTACTAGAACTTAAAACAGGTAAGGCTAATCTTGAGCAAGGGATAAAGCCTGCATATCCGTTTCGTCAATTATGCGATAAGTATTATCAAGAGCATGGCCGACACATGCGATCCGCTAGAACAATTATGTTCAAGATAAAAAACCTTGATCGTATTGCGCCAAATATTGCCGATAAATCTATTTATGACTTCAAGCCTAGCGATATTGTAGAGTGGCGTAATAATCGAAAAAAAGAAGTAAAGGTAGCAACATTAAGAAATGAGCATGCTATTTATTCAGCTATTTTCACTTACGCCTTAAAAGAGCTTTTCTTAATTGAGTCGAATGTTTGGCATACCGTAACAATGCCAAGTAAGGAAAAATCACGAAACCAACGTATTACACCTGAACAGCAAGAAATGTTGATTAAAGCTTTGGATTGGGGTGGTGTAACCACACCTGAGAAGTCTAAGCACTATGTAGCATGGGCGTTTCTATTTGCGCTTGAAACAGCAATGCGACAAGGTGAAATACTAGCAATGCGTAGGGCAGACCTGAAAGATGGTTTTGTTTATCTACCCATGACTAAGAATGGCGAATCTCGAAACGTGCCATTATCGAAAGAAGCTAAGCGCCTGCTTTCATTATTACCTTTGGATAATGATGAGCTGGTTCCGATTGACAAGGATATATGTTGTGCAACTTGGGTTAGAGCTAAAAAAAGAGCAAATCATCCTCAAATCAACTTCCATGATTCACGACATGAAGCGATCACAAGAATGGTTAAGGTTCGGAAATTACCTGTTGAGGTTTTAGCAAAAATAACAGGGCATAAGACAATTGGGATATTGATTAATACTTACTATAATCCTGACGCTCAGGACCTAGTAGAAATGTTTAATGACAGTGAGAGCTAATTAGCTCTCGGTCTGCCTCTTTTGTTTTTTGTGGTGAGTAAGTCATGGGCTAGGCGAGGGTTGTATAAGGCCTTGCCTTGAGTACCTTGATTAATTGATACAAGGCGATCTCTAATTGTTGTCGTTGATAGGTTGTATTTTTGAGCCAAGTGAGTAGCAGAAACAAGTTCAACTTCTACTTCTTTTAGTTCTTTAACAATCCCACCGCCGATGTTTTGTCCCAGTACAATCTGTAGTGGGGTGTCAGCCTCAACTTTGATTAAGTAAGCTGCCATTCAAGACACCTCCTTTAACTAATTGATGTTTGCGGTTTTTTAGCTTGGCCATTAATAAACAAGATTCGTTGCTTTCTGGATTAGCAAGCTTTTGGAAACTCTGATTGAAGCGGACCATTTCAGCTTTGCTCATTAGGATTAAATTTTCTAATCTGCAATCAGTTCTATCCTGATTCTTAAAAGCAATAACATGATCTTTAGGCACATCACCATTTGCTTTCATCCAAACCACTCTATGCTTTAAGTCAAAGACATTAGGCTCTGCAGTCTTAATTAAAACGTACCCGTCTTTAGAACATATCCGTTCATAACCAATCGGCTTTTTATTCCAGGTAATTTGACCTTTTTTAAAACTTGTTTTATTCGCTGAAGTTAGGCCTTTGGTACCTTTATTAATTGGGATGCTCCCTTTTTCAAAATAACCGGTTCTACCTGTGATCCATTTTTTACGTGTGCATAGGGATTTAATATGATCAACAGCAAAAGAAGTTCCAAATTTACTATTCACTTTTTCAGTCAGCTCTTTTCGCCCTAAGATACAATTGGATTCTATGAACTCCAATTGTGCTTGGGTGTATATGATTGCAGCACCTTTTGACATAAATCACCCAATCAGATTTTGTGGTATTTCTATTGCGTCGATATTTTTAATACCTCGATACTCTGCAACAAGTTTTGCAGCACTCAAGCGTGTATTATTATTCTTAATTACCTGCTCACTAATTTTCTCAATAGCTTCGGCTTTTTGAATTTCTGCTTCAAGCTCACCACCTTTTAGGTTTGGATCACTTAAGCGATTAAGTTGAGCAAATAAAACTGAATTTAAATCTATTGGTGTATTCATCATCAAGCTCTCCAAGTCGCTTCTTTCAATTTTGCATTAATGACTAATTCGTCAATTTCACCAACACTTACATTGCTGAATATATGTGTTATTTTTGCCCCGAACACCGTCAGTGTCCGGGTGGTAGTTGAATATTTAAAATTCATATTTTCTCCTCAAGCACATTAATGGCGAAGCTGATTGTTTTGCTGAGTTTTACTTTGAGTTGGCCACCCCATCAGATCGGCTCTTGCACGGCATGCATTGGTAATACCAGCCTCATAGGTAGTACCTTTAAATCTATTGGCGGCAGCTTTAAGGATTCCTTTGTCTGTTGCATCTTTAATTGCAATCAAAGCATCATTAAAGAGTTGCGATTGAGTGCGTTTGGGTTTTTTAGGCTGTTGCTGGCCTTGACCTTGTTGTTGGTTATTTTGATTTGTAGTTTGAGGTTGATTTTGTTGTTGGCCATTGTTCTGATAACTTTGGCGGGTATTTTGCTGGTCATTGTTATGAGCAGGGCTGTTGTTGACTTGGTTGTGGTATTCATCCGAGTCATAGTCTTTGGTGTCATCAATCAAGAACAAACCATTCAAAGCATATTTACGGGCGTAAGAACTAGATGCACCGAATGTCTGCGCAACATCCATGCCTTTCTTACTAATCTCTACACCTGCATGGGCTTTAACTACGGTTTCTTTGCCTGATGCATCTGTGAAGATAACTTTTGCAGTCACCACAACTACACCGCCAACCTCCTGAACCTCATCGGTAATAATCAAGTTTGCATTGTGCTTCTGTAATAAAGGCTTAACCGCTTCAAGAATATCTTCACAGTTCCGGTATTTGTACTTACCAAAAGTATTGTCCTTACTTTTAGGTGCTTTTAATTCGAATTGAATCAGTTGCAGCACATTGAAAGAATGCTCAACAGGGTTTTGATTTTGATTATTTGTATTCGTCATGATATTTCCCCTTAAACCGAGCGATGGGTTTTAGCCCATTTTTTATAATCGTCAGATTGGTAGTGGCCAGTTTTATTTAGAATGTCGTAATACTCAGCATTCCGTTTTGCTTTACGGGCAACCAGTAATGCTTTGGCCAACCAATCTGGTGCTTTTTCTATAAGGGTTAAATTGCCTTGAAACTCTTTATAGACAATGAATCCATCAAGGTTGATGCCACTGCGACCACTCGGTTTAAGCACATAGAAACTTGGGCGATCTTTACCAACACGGTAGCGCTCATTCTTATCGCCATCTAAACCGACGAATTCAGAGAAGTATTCTTCAGATTTTGCTTTAGCCTGACGTTTCAAACCTTCATCTAGCGTTTGAGCAAAACGAAACTTAATAAAGCCGCTAAACAAGTCGGCAAAGCCTAAACGTGTTTGCTGGGTTAAAGGTTCCCAATCGTTGGTTTCTACTTCTGCAAAGTCGATTTTGAAACCCTTGGCTAATGCTTCGAAAACTTGAGCAGGGGCTAAGGTTTGTTTAATAGTTTGAATCGTCATTAGCGTGCTCCTTCACTTGAAGCAGAAAACTGCAATTGATGTTTAAGCGCTTGAGCATGCTGACGATCTACGTCATTTGAACAACTACGAATAGTTAATACGGTTGATGTAGCAGTGATACCAATTAAAGCAATGGCTGCCACTTCTTTGAAAACTGCTTTAACTTTGGCGCACTTGTTTGATTTGGCAAGCTGCTCGCTTGACGGTGGGTGTTGGTAAAGAATCCCTGTTGATGGGATGTGGCTACACTCAGTCGTTTGACTTTTGTTAGCGTCAAACTCCTGAGTTTGACTATTTGATGGGATTTGATTCATAATTATCTCGCAATTTGCAAAGCCCTGATGTCCGTCGAAAGTTATCAGGGCTTTTTGTTGTCTGGTGAGATGTAATTTAGTATTTACTAAATATTATGTCAATAGTGATTACTAAATATTTAGTAATTAAATTTAGTATTATGTTTTAATAGACAAAAGAAAACCCATCACAGGGATGGGTTGGATGGAGTTTGTTATGAGTAATCTTGGTTCTATATGTTTAATATCGATATCTGAAGTTGAAAAAAATAACATCAAGTTAGCAATTCAGAGAAATTTATCCACCAGAATAATAAGCACTAGTGTTAAGCGTTAATTTGTTGGGTAAAAGAGGTTAGGCTAAAAGCAGAAATATCATTCCCTCTTACCTGAATGCTTACGCCTTCATTATTAACACTCGGGAAAAAACTCCCTCCAGAAATATATCTAGCGTTTTTTAAATAAATAAATCGCTGCCACAGATAATCTGGAATTTCATCCTCTCTCTCAGCATACTCATCTCTTATTTCACCACTTTCATTGAAATAAATAGATTCGCCTTCCTGTATAGCAATTTTGTATATAGGGAGAAAAGCAGTATTTGATTGAATTTCAAAGAACTCTTTTGCTGAAATTAGCTCTCCTGTAATCAACATCCCATCAACAACAAGTGTTACCGGAATAGCCAGAGGAGTATCTTTGTCCTGCGTCAATAAATCACTAATTGCGCCCAGAAAAGCATTTGTTTTTTGATTTCTTGAAAATGATGTCATTAATTTCTCCACCCGATCTGTTCTAAAGGACTGCGTCGGGTTCGCAGTAAAGGTATTTTTATGAATAAATTTAATAATTTATGCTTTCATTTGGATGGTAAGCATCCCGGCATTTATACCGAGATGGAAATAGACTCAGATATATTTCTTCTTAATGGTGGAAATATGCTACTCAAGTTTGTTAGAAAGAACTCAACCACGTTCCAATTACAGTCATTGCACCCGGTAGATTATCAACACACTCATCCAGTAGTTTTGTGGTCAGGTGTTTTATGGACTCGGCAGGAAGCTCTTCGAGTGCAAGAGTCATTGACTGCTTTTGCTCTTGGCTTAGATCCGATTCATTAATTTTGGTGCTGATAATGGCTTTTAGGGTTTCAGTCTCAAACCTAATCGTCACCACGTTTAAGATAGCCGATAGACCACCATCATCTTTTAGAAAATCCAAGCCTTTTTCGGTAATTTCTGGCTTCATGATAAGAATGGAGCCGCCCCCATTTCCAGATGTACTATGCACTACTTTAGTGGAGTTCTCGGTAAGGATGCCGTGACCCTTGAGATAGTTCAAATTGACAGCAATTTTATAATACTCAGGAGTATCTGGCTTTCGCTCGTAATCAGTCCATACAAATGGGTAGCATTCTGCAATCTTACTCAACAACTCAAGCTGTAACTCTCGATCCAAAATCATATTTTTCTCAATTTTAAAGACCCGCATCGGGTTCGCAGTTATTTAATCCAGCCAACAAAAATTAGTTTAGGCGGGTTATAACTCAGAATACTTTTCTAAAAATTCATCTATCCATCCTTGTGCCACTTCAAGATTGGTTATGTCAGTCAGCTTTAAATTAGTGCCTTCTGCTTCGTTAAAGCCTTCAATAATAGCTTCAAAGATATTTGCTTCACTAATGACCTCGCGTGCCATTTCCGCAGCGTCATAGCTTTGCTTGGCTTTTTTAAGCGAGGCTATTTGTTTATCAATTCCTGCGCCAATTTTACCTAATGCCAATTTAAATTCTTGACGATTAATCGTTAGTGCAGTTTGGGATTTATTAAGTGTTGCAATCATTATGTTTTCCTTCTTTGAGGGTTTTCATCATATTCAATATCTTGATTGATATCGAATTGAGCTTTCTTGTTCATGATGATTTCCTATTGATTTATGTCTAGGGCTTTACCAAAGCTAACTCCAAGCGCCCAACAAAATTGATTTCATTGAGTTGATCATTAGTAATGAATTCATCTGGGTATCGAACCTTATCAGGGTTGTCGCTTGCGAGCCTTACAGTTTTACTAGAGGAATAGCTGACAAAAATCCGTTTCATTCTTAATTCATGGTTATGAGTAAAAACATATACGTTGCCATTCTTTATAGCATCAGGATCTTTGTCTGATACATCGATAAATAGAGGGCTATTAGGGGCTACTGTTGGCCACATACTATATTCATCTGCATAGATAATTTTTAAGTTCTCAGGTTTTGTTTGAACTCCCATTACCTTAAGAATGTACGGATCAATATCTAGGTATTCGCTAACATCTTCTAGAAAGTTTTCAATGCCACCACCGCATGATGCGCGAATATCTTTATAAACAGGAATTCTGACATTGGACTCCTTTCGCTCACCACTTCTGAATTCAATCGGAGCAAGGCGAATCCCTCCAGTGGTTGATGGTGATGTAGTCTCACCTTCATTGTTGCTGAGTGATAAAGATGTTTCATCTAATAAGCCCTCTTCCCAGCCAACCTTTTTTTCTAAATTCCGAGCAGCTCTTTCCCCAAAACTCCCATGCCCATTTAACAGTTGAGATATGTGGCTTGGGTTTAAATCGTAGTGCTCACAGAAAGCAACATCAGATTTAAATCCTTTCGATTCAATAACAGCGTTAATAGCTGTGCGCAGATTTGTGCGTCTTAAAGCAATTTTATCCATATTTAGTATTTCATATAGTTTTTAGTAAAAAGTAAATTCGTAATTGCTAAATACAGGTTGACTTATTTAGTGGTTAAAATTAGTATTTACTAAATATTACTAATCAGGAGATTCAGCATGTCTTCTAGCAATACGAGCGAACTTAAATCTTTTCTTACAGGCCTTTCTGCTCAGGATAAAGACGCTTTTGCTAAACGCTGCTCAACAACAGTTGGCTACTTGAATCAAATCATGTATGGCAACAGTAAATGCAGTGCATCACTCGCAATAAAGATCGATAAAGAGAGCAACAGCTTAGTAAGTTGCGATTTACTTTGTCCTGATGCTGATTTTAATTACATCCGACACCAAGCCTTAACTGCTTAAACAAATTATCACTCGGTCAATGTTTTAAAGAAACGTGAACTTAATCAAGGGATTCACATGGATATATCAAAAGAGACGAAAGCCGCTTTATTCCAAATGATTCACAAGAGTAAAGGCATTACTCCAAAAGAAGTTGCTGATGCTGCGGATGTATCTCATAACACGATTTTGAATTATGCAAATCCAAATATGGAAAGCCACTTACCAAGCCTTAAGGCGTTTGAGGCAATGCTGATCTATACGCAAAATCCAGTAGTTATAAAGTCTTGGGCGCACAAGATGGGTTTAGCGCTTATGCCAGTAAATGGTGCAGGGGAGAATGATCGTCAGCTAAGCACTCTTGAATCGTTACTTGGCATGAATGTTAGCAATGGTGAAATAAATAAGCAGGTATTGAATGCTCTGGAAGATGGTGTGGTGACACCTGCTGAAATGGATGCGACCGACCACATCTTAGAAGAAATGGAGCACAAAATTCAGTCTTTGCGTAAAGCCATGAAAGGCGAATGTGCAAAGTATTTGTCAGCTCTACAAATAGAAAAAGCCTGACGTCTAGATCAGGCTTTTAATAATTCAAACTATGAAGGGAATGAATATGCAATCAAATTTAGCACAAGCAGCAACGCCTTACAACGATTGCGATTTTTTACCTGAAGATGTCGTAGTTTTAAAAGAGTTGGATCATTTATGTATAAAGGATCTCATCACGCTCAAATGCTTTGATGGTGAGTTTTGGGAAACAGATCACCGCATTGGTCGAGTCGCAGAAAAAGTTATTCGTTCGGCATCACCAGCAGAACTCAAAGCCAAACGTCGTCTTGATCCACCAGTCGCTTTGTTTGTTTCGGGGGAGTCATGAATAGCCAATTCAAGAAACAACCTGAATTTAAACAACAGCAGGGCGTGCAGTCATTTTATGAACCTGCATTGAAATTACTGAATGATCTTCTTGAACGTAACAGAGCGAATCTACGTAAACGTGGCTACAACGAAATGAATGCAGCAATTACACGCCATGAGTTTAGAGAACAAATGCAACGCCAATTCCGCATCACGATGCATTTGGCATCTGAAATTGATATCAGTCTGTATAACGCAGGCAAAGTTGAATTCTTTGGTGGATATGTGAAGCCTAAAGAAAATGAGGTTGGCCATGAGTAAGTTTGTTCCAAATTCTTTTCAGCTTACAAATGCATTCGTTGACGAAGCGATGAATAAAATCAGTGATGCTTCAGTCAAAATCTATTTGTTAATTGTGAGAAAAACTCGAGGCTGGGGAAAAGAGAGTGATTCACTGTCATTAAGCCAGTTAGAAGAGTTGTCTAGAAAAAGCCGTCCCACGGTTGTGAAATGCTTGAATGAACTGGTGAAAGTTGGACTGGTTAAGAAGCGTCATCAATCAAAATTTGGCAATGTCTATTCGTTAATTGATAACTACAGCATTGGTGAAATTATAAAATTCCCTAGTAAAAAATCTTTACTAGTAAAAGACTTCACACCATTCAAAAATGAACTAGTTAAAAATTTTAACTACCCTAAAGTTGATGGCAAAGCAGTCAAAAAATCGGCACAAATACTAGGCGAAATACGCTTAAATTTTCCTAGTAAAAATTTTTTACTAGTTAAAAGTTTTAACCAGACTAGTAAAATATTTTTACCGCAACTAGTAAAAATTTTTAACACACAAAGTAAAACTATCAAAAGAAACTATCAAAATAAAAAAAAGAGCTGGTTAATTTTGAAAAATTTGAAAGATGAAATTGCTTTGGCAAATGATTCAATTCCAGTTGAGAAAATCATTGAGGCGACTTGGTTCAATCGTGAGTTATCTGCATTTGAAAATTTCAATGCTGAACGGAATCACAATCAGGGATTCAAAATTTATTTGTTCGCGGATTGGTTAATTCGAGCGTATTTCAAATACGAAAAACAGACCAGTTTGAAATCGGCTCTGGATAATCCGCAAAAACAACCTAGCTCAGAACGTAAACCTACAAACCTGAGTGACAAACAAATTCACAGCTTCGCGTTAAAACTTTCCCAGCATCAAGAATTCGCAAGCAAGTTCTCAGAGCCGGGAGAGTCATACGAGAAACTTGCAGCTCGTATCGCCATGAAACTTGAAGATCCAGCACAAGCGAAAAAATGGGAATCGTATTTGAAACAGGTTGGGTTCAGTGGATCACTATCGGGAGCCGCAGCATGACCGATGCAGATCGTACGTACACAAACCTGATGATCTTCAAAATCATGACTTCGACCAAAGGACGTATCTCTGTAAAACAAATCCATGAGGCGATTGAGCCAAACATGGGAGTTTCACTACGAAGTCTACAGCGTTATTTGAATGGCTTAGCTGGTTGGGGATTGGTTGCAAAGGATGGTGAAAACCCACAGGGATTTGTTCTAACTGAACATGCAAAGAATCTATTTAAAGACTTGGCCAATGGATGTGATGCATGACCAGTATTTCACTGGCTGAATACAAAAAGTTGTATGGCAATGAGAGTAAGACTGCCACCAAGGGCAACAAATTCAATGCTGTGAAGATCGAAAAGGATGGAATGAAGTTTGATAGCAAGAAGGAGTACAAGCGCTATATCGAGCTTACAGCGTTAATGCAAAGGGGAGAAATTCAAGATTTAAAGTGTCAGGTCAAATTTGAGCTTGCACCTAAAGTGAAAATTGCAGGTGAAAAGAGGGCTAAACCTGCATTGAGATATTTCGCAGATTTTACTTACTTGAAGCATGATAAGTTAATTGTTGAAGATGTGAAGTCAGCAGTAATAAGAAAGTTGGCAAGTTATAGAAATAAGAAGCACTTAATGAAAACAGTACACGACATAGACATTAGTGAAGTATGAGGGTTGAGCATGGGATTGGTTAAGATTTGGGATAAAGAGATTAAAGGCAAAGTCTATGCAGTTGGTGATATTCATGGTTGCTACAACTTACTTATGTCTAATCTAAAGAAACTTGGCTTTGACTTTGAAAATGATTTATTGGTGGCAGTTGGCGATCTAGTGGATCGTGGTACCCAAAATGAAGAATGCGTCACTCTTATGGATGAACCTTGGTTTACCTCAATTATGGGAAATCATGAGGAACTGTGCATTCGTAGTAATCAAAATCAAGCAATTTTTAAATGCCATTTTGAACATGGCGGTGCATGGTTTTATGACTTAGATACTCAAACCCAGCAAGGAATCATTAATAAATTAAAGACTATGCCAATAGTTTTAGAGCTTGATTACAACGGTAAAAAGTTCGGTTTTGTGCATGGGCATATTGAAGAAAATGATTGGGAAGAGTTTAAGCAAAGTTTTGACAATCCATCAATCCGTGGTGCAGATCAGTTGGCGATGTGGAACCGGGATCGTTTGGATACAGACAATAAGAAGTACACACATGTGTCTGGTGTTGATGCAGTAATTATGGGGCACACAGTTACTCGAGAGATATTTAAACGTGATAACTGTTACTTCATCGATACTGGTGCGGTGCATTGGGGAACAATGACTATTTTAGATTTGAGCAAGATTTAAGGGGATAGGGATGAATGCAGTAGTTAAACAACATATTTTACAGTCAGTGGATTGGACACGTTTTGATTTAGAAGGCTGGTTACAGCAATTTGGGGCATGGTTATATACCAATACAAGTTCAAGTGGTCGTTCTGTGAATCCTATTGCGGTGGCTATGGATAATGCGGTAAAGGCTAAGAAAACTAAAAAGCTTAATGCGGATCAACAGCTGCAGATTATTGCGGATTATCTCACTGGTGACTATGTACCGCCAAAACCACGTAAAACGAAAATGACTTGTGAAATTGATGACAATGAAGCTCGAGCAGTTCAGCGTTTAGTCTTGGATCTACAGGGGCAGTCGGAAGTACTGGATGATTGGATGGATGCCATTATCGGACGTTATTTTTATGGTAACTCATGGTCTGAGATGGTGACAGATGAACGCAGTCAGTTAGATGCACGAATGGATGTAAAGTGTGGACTGGCTGCGTTGCATAGTCGGTATGGGTTTATTAAATACAAATAAAAAAATTTATGGGGCTTTGTTATGTTCAAAGTTTGAGCCGAGTATTACAACGTTCTTCGGTTCAACCAGTGAAACATTCTTCTTTTCGTCAATTACAGCACAGAGTGAAGAGCCACATTTTATAAGAAATAGTTCTTGGTTCTTTGTCTTGATCATTGGTAAAACTGTCACAGTTTTCATTACCTGTGCTGATATATTTTTTCCCTTATTTTCGATATGAATAAATGATTGTAGAACTCCCCAAAATAAAATAAGAGTAAAAAATACTGTTAATAGTACAGTTGAATAGCTTTTATCTAATCCATCAAAATATTCAGAATTGTGAATCCTTAATACATTCTTCTTGGTTCTTTCATTCTTAGGAATATAGCTTGTTACCTTTTTATCAATCCATTTTCCAATCTCAAAGTAAATAAAGACGTATCTTAAAAAGAACATAATGAGACAAGCTGTTAGAATATATAAATATTCATTAACGCCTCGTAAAAAACCAACATAAATTTTGTCTTGTACTGAGAAATTTAGAACAATGGAATCTACGAGAAATGGACTTAAATAGCCATTTAAATATATTTGACCAGAAGTATAGAAAAAGACCGTAGTCAGCGTTAAAACAATTGCTGCATCTAACGAGAAATTAAACTTCATATTCTTTCCTTATCTTTCCTTATCTTTCCTTATCTTTCCTTATCTTTCCTTATCTTTTCTTCTTCGGACATTTGTTACCATTTCCACCCGGCAAGCAATCACAGGCTTGGCCATCGCCGTCGCGGTCTAAACTTTTCCAGCCTGTTTGTCCTGATTTTTTGCGTTGTTCATACCATTTCTGTGCTTGTTGTTGCGTAGAAAAATCAGGTCATTTTTTTTGCATAAACTTGGATGGAAGTGAACCCCAAAACTAAAATGATTAAAAATTTCATAAATTATTTTAAAGTCATAACTTAGCTGAAGTCTAACAACTCTCAGCATACTTGCTCAATGAATCTAGTTAGAAAGTATTATAAAAGCTGATTTAGTTGACAAGCATTTGAAATATTTGATAAATCATTATTTTAGTCATAAAAGTGAACTTGAATTGAAATAAGTGTGTAAAAAGGGCAAAACAGCCCAACAGAGTCTTGATCTATTCGACCCAGCTATTCAGCAAGAACAAGTGGTTATCTCGATTTTTTGTAAAACTTTAGTAGGAAAAGTATGAATTTTGGTGAATTACGGGTGAAGTATAATAATACTTGGCCTAACAAATTTAGTTTTACAGTTGAAGAAAAATTCATTGAGTTGCTTAAAAATTATAATGTTGAGCAAGTATTCCAACCAGCGATATTAAATGACTCTGCTGATTATCAGTTTCAAATTTATTTAAGCCATTTTCTTGATAGCTTAGATATGTTACCGATGAGACCAGACTTAGCATTTGAAAATATTTGGAAGGTTATAGATAAAGAGGCAAGTACCATAAAGGAAAACTTAAATAATGGTCATACAGATAAGTTTGAATTGTTGTTCGATAAAATTTTTGAAAGTGAACTTACCTCAAGTAATTTTGTTGAATATTTGAAAATAGTCCCATTACAGGCCTGTAAATACGCGGCTAAAAGATTGATTAAGGCAAGTACAGCAACAGATACTGATCAAGTTAGCTACTTAAAAAAGGTTAAACGCATTTTAAATAATAATTTATTTTTTGAAAAATTTTTTAATAAATATAGATTTTCAAATGATGGAAATCATAATGCTGGCGTACAGCGGAAAGCTGGCAGATTATTGATGAAAATATTCAATGGAGTAGAAGTTACAATAGATAACGTTCAATTTCAGTTCACTGAAGAAGAGTTGTCAAAATTACTAGTTAGGTCGATATTGGTAAATACCAGAAATGAACGCTCCCATGGTAATGTTTTTCCATCTTTTAGGAGTAGTAAGGCATCATTAGAAAATTATAAAAATGCATATTTTTTATACCATATGGCTTATGCTCTTTTGTTAGACATATTTCTTTATAAACAGGGATGTGGAGTTTTAAGTAAATTGTCTGTAGAAAAAATTATAGTCATTAATACTCAGTTATTTAACCAAGTATTTCATGGAATTGAATAAAAATCTTATGAATTTATATATTAAGGATTATTCAATTCATAATCTTTTTCTATGCAAAGGATTGCCAACCATCTAATCAATGGAATAGCAAAATGAATATTCTTAGATGCCTCTGAGTAAGGTTCGAATTGTGCTGTTATATTACCTCTTCTTGTCTTTTTAGAGTGAACTACAGCACATCGAATGTTATATAACCAAGTTGCAAGTTCAGCACGAAAATCAGTACTTAAAATATCAAGGCCTTCAATATCAACATTTGTAGATGTAGTTAATTTTGTTTGAATCTTATTTTTTAAATCAATTGGTAAGGAATTAAAATAAGTTAGGGTTATATTGTCATTATTATTAAGTAATTTAATTACACAGGTTAATTGATCTTTTTCAAATCTTACATTTGAATTTTCAAGTAAAATTGGAGCTTCTTCAAAATAGTATTCAAGAACATTATAGAAACCCAGAAAGCTTTTAAGTGGGTTTTGCTCTTTTAGACCTGAAAAATAATATGATAATAATAATGGAGAGTATAGTTTGCTAGTGCTTATCCTTTCTAATCCAATGTGATCATCACAAAAAGGAGATGTTTCGCCTTTTAATTTTATAAAATTATCAGTCGGTTTAATTGTGTCGATAGATATATCTTCAAGTGCTATAGCTTGTGAATAAGTAATAAGTCCAAAGCTTGGTTTAATTATTCTCATTTTTCCCATATAACCATCTCTATGATTATTTGGTTCAATGATAGTAAACACTTTTTTTTCAAAATTTAAGTCTAGTTCATTTATAAATTTTCTAAATGATTCAAAAATAGTATTTCGACCTATATCCCAGTCTGAAAGTTCAATATTATCATCAGGATTAATGAGTTGGACATCTTTAACATCTGGATCGTTGTAAAAATCTAAAACAAGAACTTCTGTATTACGATTATCAACTAATTGATAAAAATCATCTGGATCATGTAGCCAAAATTTATTTTCTGAGATTTTGAAAGATAATTTAGAATCTAAATTATTCATAGAGTAGGCAAATAAGTAATTATCAATTAAATAATCTAATTCAGAGGAAGATAATTTATTTTGGCTATTTTCGAAACGAATTTGTGCAACTGATTCTAAATCTTCTAGATAATAAAATGGTTGAAGTGTTAACACTGGCTCACCATAAATTATGGGATGGATTATCATAGAATGTGATAATCCAGTAAAAAGTACTGATTTGTTAAGTCCTTTTCCGCCTTCGATTTGAATTGTATAATTTAAAGCCATAATTTCCGTTTTTATATAAAGTTAACTAAAATTGATTTTAAAAACTAACTTAGATTTAGTCACTTTTTTTATTTGCTAGTGCTGATACGAGATCTGCTAAAAGTTTTCGTTCTTGTACATCAAGATTACCAAACTTTTTGCCAATAAAATCCAAATATAGTTCACTATTTTGATTTTCAAAATCAGCAACAATTTCTTGCTGGATATATTCTCCAATGATGTATTTAGCTTTGATCAAATTAGTTTTGAAATCCGTTAGGGTGCTGTCAAGTAAATTGCCTTCACCTTGAAGCGCTAATTCTAAAGAAAAATCTAAAAGCTGCACCATTGCAGAGTTCATAGATATACCTTGCTGTTCAGCATATTTTGTTAGATTTTCATGCGTAGCTTGTGGCAAACGAGCTTGAAGCCGTATCAATTCTTTTGAAGACATTTTTTAACCCCTATCTATTGACACCAAGAGTAGTGTCATTGTAGTGTTGTGTCAATAGGCACTAAAAGTGGTGTCGTAGAAAAGCCCCGAAACTTTGGACGGCAACGGGGCTTCTGTCTAAACTTTGGAGAAAAGACATGAATAGTCTAGCATTATCATTTAATGATGTGAACTTGAAACCATTACCATCTAGTGATCATCATGTGTGGATAGGCTCAACCCAAATTGGGTTAGCCTTAGGATATGCAAATCCTGAAACAGCTATAACAAAGTTATTTAATCGTAATATTGAAGAATTTTCTTCTTCAATGACTCGATTGGTTGATGTACAAACGAATGGTGGTACTCAATCAATCAGAGCATTTTCATTACGTGGTTGCCACCTCATCACATTCTTTGCACGTACACCAGTCGCCAAAGAATTCCGCAAATGGGTACTCGATGTTTTGGACAAAGAAGTCCTACAACAGCAAATCGATACACGTATTAAAATCAGCGCGCACCAACAAGCTGAACTTAAAGAAATCGTTGATCGCCGTTGTGAAGGGAGTGTGAAAAGAAGAACTGAACTTTGGAGCAGACACAACCAACATTTCCGTATTCCTCGTTATAGTGAATTACTTGCCATCCATTTTAGTGATGCAGTGACCTTCCTAGAAACAATGAAACTTAGAACTGTACAACAAGAAGCCAATATTCGAGATTTAGCTTTGCATATGCTTTGGCTAAACCACTGGTGGGATGAGTTTGGAGATTCTATTCGTAAGCTTAGCCCAAAGATGGGGAATGGTATCCATGACCATTTTAAATTTGGTGCACATGAAGCAAGATTATTTTTAGGAAAGGCGACATATATGCCTATTTTTGAACTTGCCCAGTCGCATGATTGGCATGGGGGTGGAGTAAGTTATAAAACTTTGAAAGAAGTGGCTAGGTTGCAAGAAACAAACTAGCGTTAAGAAGGTGATCAACACAATATCTAGAATAATTACTTTGTTGTGGTTTTGGTTGATCACTTATTTTATTTGTCGAATCATGTGCAGAAAGAGGATGATATAGATCCGACGATGTTGCCGTTTAGTATTTGATTTCAAATTAGCTGATTTTGCACAACAAATTTTAAGACGTCATGATCGTTAATTTGGTCATGGTGTCCTCTTGATAATTCTTTTTTATATCTGCTCATCGTCCAAAATAGTGATAGATGAATGTCGCTAGTTAGATACCTAAATCGATGTAAATTGTAGGTTGGCAGTGTTGCATTCAAGATATATGATAATTTTATATTGGCTTAATAAATTTCACAAACTATGAATAGATATGATGATTACTTAAAAAGTATAAGTCCCGAACAATGGGAGTTTTTAGCTCAGGATATTTTATTTCAACAAGGTTACGAAATTCTTTCTCCACCAAGTCGAGGTCCAGATGGAGGTAAAGACCTAGTTGTTTCTTTAAATGGTAGGCGATATTTAGTAAGTTGTAAGCATTTTATTCATTCTGAAAGAGCGGTTGGCGTTAAAGATGAAGATCAATTGCTCGAAAGAATGGTTCAATCTAACTGTAATGGTTTTATCGGTTTTTACTCAACCGTAGTTTCTACTAGTTTACTTAGTAGATTGGAAATTTTTCGTTCAAGCGAGCTTATGATTCAGAATTTTAATTTCATTATTTATGATCATTCTGTGATCACTGGGTTATTGCCATATACGAGTATTCATATCTTATCAAAATATGGTTTTTTTGATGGTTTTATGTTTCCATTTAATGTGGAAGATGAATTTTATCAGCCACTTAATTGTATGTTCTGTGGAAGAGATACCCTAGAAAATGATTTTTCTATAAATTCATCTTCTGCCGCGCTTGTGATTAATAATAATAATGAAATTGAGTATTGTTATGGCTGTACAATGTGTTTAGTTGTATATGAACAGCCTTTTGGTTCAATTAATTTTTCCCAAGCTTTACATAATACTCAATTAATGAGTTGGGGGCGACATTTAGATGGAGTTGAAAAAAAACCAGATCCGCATAAAATTTCTTCTACTTATTATCTGAATAAGAGTAAATTTCAATCTTTAATTTTACAAAGAGCATTTCCAATAGATTGGGCTTCTTGGCCATAAATTTGGACTTACTTAAAGGTTCCTTTCATGATGAACTTTTTTTACTCTTTAAAAGTATCATTCAAAGCCTGTTGCACAGCATCAACACGAGACTTACAGGCTTTGTAAGCAGACATAGACTCTTCAACGATCTTCAATTATCGATATTAGGTTCTTCTTGGGACTCGTTAAAGGCAATGTTGATATGTTGACCTTGCGCAAGGGATATGGCATATTTCAGTTATAGTGGACGAAGTTATAGTAATTCACTAACCAGTTTCCAAAACTCATCATATGATGGGTTTTTTTTATGGTAGTTTTTTTTATTCGTAGTGGTTTAAATTGAATGCCGCCGCCAGATAATTAAATTAGGATGACCCATTGTTGGTATAGTGATCCGTTACTAGGGCACTTCTAATATGAACGATACTTATAGATATCTATATACGCGTATAAGTATATTTGGATCTTTACCAACGCATAAAGTGTTTGTGAGCAATACCAGCAATAAGTCAAAATTAGTTTTTGCTGATAATACTTTTATATATAGTTTAGTTTCTGATTGGACTTTGAGAAATTCGGATTTTGGTAGTGATAAAGTCGCTTGGATAGAAGAACCTAAATCTTATTTGGAAAATGAAAAAAAGAAGTTAGTTTTATATAAATCCTCTCATCCTCTATTTATAACAGAGTCAGCAATTTGATAGATTTAGTTGAATTATCTAATTGTTGATGATATTTTTTTGGATTTATTAAATATTTATTTTAAATAAATATTGTATTAAGTCTTAATAACACGTATAAAGTCACCATCGTTGATGCGGGATGGAGCAGTCTGGTAGCTCGTCGGGCTCATAACCCGAAGGTCGTTGGTTCAAATCCAGCTCCCGCTACCAACGAAAAAGATTTAAAAGTTTATACCCTAATTTGCTTCATGCTTATTAGGGTTTTTTTATACCTATATTTTTTAGATAGCTAGATTTTGGTGGCAAAAACTGGTGATTTATCAAAAAATATATATTTAGTACTACAGTAGGTCAGTTGATTATTACTGAGTAACTAAATTGAATATTTGAATCGGTGGTGATTTAGATGGTCAAGTTGTTGACCTAAAGAAGGCATATTTCAAAGATAAAGAAGTACAAGATAGCAGCATCTCTGAATATCGCAAACAGACTTATATCTTTGAAGATGGTTTATATTATTTTTGGATCGCAAATGATTTGAATTGATTTTAAAAAAGTCAAAAAATTGATTCAAAGGGCTTATCAAAAGGTAGCGTTTTTTAATATATTAGATTCCTATATTATTTAGAAAATTTTTTGAGCCTCTATTATGAGTGTTATATCTAAAAAAGAATTACGGTCTTTATTAACGGCCACAATGCAAGAAAACGAAGAGTTACGTAAAGAAAATCAAAAGCTATTATTAGTTGTTGCCGATGCTACAGAAAGAATAAAGAAATCCAATGATATAGCTGAAGATTATCAGCAAATGTCTAATGAGTTATTTGAAGTTATTAAAACTCAATATGATGCAGAATTTACAGTTGAAGATATTCCAAAGTATTTAAGTTAATTTATATAACAACGAAAGCTCGGTAATTGATCGGGCTTTTTTATTGTCAGGAGAAAAGCAAAAATAAGGGGTGGCATCCGGGCCTTAAAATAGAACGAAAGCATTTGCGAAGCGACCACGCCTATTTGGTTGTTAGTGAATGTAAGTAGCATCTGGCCCCGCGAAGCTTTTGGCTTTTTATTTATTCTAAATAATAGATTAAGTAGATCTAATAATATGATTTGGTTTGCATTATTTATATTTTTGGTATATTTTGCCACTGAAAACCAATTTTAGTTAAATGATAATCACTATCAGAAACTAGCTGTGGTTTCTGACCCTCCAAGGTCCTTAGTTTATAAGCCCACACCCAACTACTACTGGAGTGGGCTTTTTTTTTGCATGGAGAAACAATATGCTCCAACTCCTGTTCTGTTTGTTTGGTTTACATGGCGCAACCGAAGTTGAATACCCGATTAGCGACGAAGAAACTAATGTTTGTCGAGATTGTTTGAAAGAAGTTTCTAAATAGCCGGACATATTCCGGCACATAAAACCCCGCTTTGATTTGGTCTTGGCGGGGTTTTTCTTTTCTATATGGTGGTGGGTATGGCTTATATCGTAGTAGCTTTTGTGTCATTCATTATTGGATATGCTTTGTGTTTTAAGTGGTTTCAGCAAGACATTACTCAAGGCAAGCCAATTATATTTAATAAAGGCGTTTATGTTGCTATTAAAAAGAAGATTGAGCCATGACAGATCGTGTACAAGCTAAAAAAGATTTACAGTTCTGTTGTGATGAACTGAGTAAATATCAAAACTTAAGCAGAACAGGTTTAAGACATAGTGAGCTTGTTGCTATGGACAACATTATGATCCGTTTAAAAGAGCGTATTGCTAATTTACGTATGGTTTTGCATGCGGGATGTGGGATGATTTAAAGTGGTATTATCAAAATAGGCTGAGTTAGTTTTTCATGATAAAATGACAGAGCCAAATTAACATAAGGCACTATAATGAGAATTATAGCTAAAGATCAAGGTACAGGCGAAATAATAGAGTTTTTAGCTGAAGAGGATGTTAGCGACGGGTTTTTAAATTTCTTCTACCATGATCCGAAAGGAAATTTTTTACGATCAACTGCTCGCCCTTACAAGAAGCTGCCTAGAAACTCAGTAATGCCTAATATGAGTTTTATGATTGGTGATAGGTTAATCTTGATTGTTGAAATAATAGAATGAAATAAAGCCTCCTTCAGGAGGTTTTTTAATGGGTGCAATATGTATAAATGTATTTAATATACATGTTTAATGGAAGTATATATAATCTCGGCTGCTTAATTGCATCCTGAATCAGCGCAAATGATAAAGGTGAAGCTCCATAGTTCTCTATGGAGCTTTTTTAATGGGTGCTAACAATTATTTCTGGAAAACAAAGAAAAGACCACACAAAACAAAAGCTCGCCTTAGCAGATGTCTAAGTTTAAGTCTCGTATAGCACACTAGCTGCTATATTGATCTAAATAGGCTTTAAATGGGTTTTATAGTATTGATTGTGTGAATATTTTAGGTTAAATTTCATCAAAATTTGTAAAACTGTGATGTAGTTATCATAAAATGCTAAAGTTTATTAAAAGTTTTAATACCGTTGGGACATATCTCGTACTATCAGTTCTATTGTTAATTCTGTTGCTGGTTAATTTTTATGTACTGAATCCTGTTTAGTGATAATTAATTTTAAATATAAGAAAACTCGGTCATTTGATCGGGTTTTTTAATGCCTATTTTTAGAACACTTATTACTGGAATTATCAATCTTTTAATTAATGGAGAAATACCCAGTTCTAGGGATGGGTAAGTCTTTTTATATGTGGTTTGATTGGCATTATTTTCCATTCTTCATTATTTTTGAGGATAAAAATGAATGACATCCTCGGTGTTCTTATTTTTTACGTACTTCTTTTATTGGGAATAGCTGTGTTAGTTGCAGGTATTCTTACAGTTGATCTCACCCTATTTGCGGTTAGTTTTTTCCTTATTATTGGTGCATTTTTATTGAAATTTGAATTCAAAGTGCCAGTACTATTTTGGAAAGATACTGAGTAAATATTTTAATTATTGCGTCATAAACCGTATTGGCAAAAGTTAATACGGTTTTTTATCGGGTGGATTGTGGAAGTACTGCAAATCAAATTGAACTTTGTTATAAATGATAATCTTTTACTATGAGAGAAGGCCTTATGCAAAAGTTGGTTTCATTTATTGCTGAGTTAGATGAGTTTGAGGAATATAAGTTTACGCAAACTTCCTTTCCAAATCACTATGCTCCAGATGATTTTATTCAGTCTGGTAAAGGTACTTTTAGTCATCAACACTCTATAGTTGATGGTCAGACTATATATATCTTGTATGGTCTAGGTAAATTTACTGATGATCAGCTAACCAAACTAAAAGAAGATTGGCAGAGATTCTGGGTTTAACGCTCAACCACCTCGGGGTGGTTTTTTTATGAGTGAAATTTATGGATGCTGACAGCTACTTTTGGAAAACGAAGAAAAGACCACCTAAAACTAAGCCACGTGCCAAACCATTATGGGGATCAGGTTACAGGCGCACTAGCTAGCATGTTTGGCACAATGCTTGGAGAGTCTTCTTCTACATACAGAGCACTATATGCAGCACAACAATCATTTGCTCTTGCTCAAGCTGGAATGAATGTATGGAAATCTGCATCTGATGCCTTTGCAAATGAGCCTGGTACTGTATGGCAAAAGATAGGTGCTTCTGCTATGGCCACTTTAAAGTCCGGCACATTTGTAAAGCTCATACAAGCCGCAACCCCAAAAGGCTTCGCAAACGGTGGCCTCATTCTCGGTCCAGGAACAGGAACAAGTGACAGTATTCCGATTATGGCTTCAGATAAAGAATTTATGATTCGTGCAGCATCTGTTAAGAGCATTGGAACTGAAAATCTTGATTACATTAATAAGTACGGAGAACTTCCACAGAATACTAAACGAGTTGGTGTGGGCACGCTGAATGCGATTAATTCGGGTAAAAGTTCAGGGGAGAAATCGACTGTAGTTCAACCAGTCGTAAATATTCATACACTACCCGGTGAAACCGCTGACGTATCTATGAATAGTGATGGCAGTCTGGATGTTCGCATTCGTAAAATCGCGGGTGAGTATTTAAACGGACAGTTATCTAATCCAAACAGCCAAACCAGTAAAACCATGAAGCAGAATTTTAATGTTACTCAGAAACGCTAACACAAGGGGGCGATATGAACAGACTCGCACTCTGTGCTTTGCAAGAAAGTTATAGCGTTAAATTCGGTTGTTCTGCTGAACGTGTGGTGATAACAGGAGGGCATGATCGATATGTCAAAAGCACCAATATTAAGAAACACCTAGTGAGTGTTTCTTTCGTATTACGAGAAGAGGACTTCTTGTATTTTCGGGCATTTTATCAAAACTGGCAGCTTAATCCGCTGCCTTTTTTAATGAAACTGATTATTGAAGATGATGAATATAAGGACTATATCGCCCAGTTTGTTCAGAACAGTTGTCGGTTTGATGAGCTGGAAGGCAAGATTTTCAAAGTAAGTGCTCAACTTACAGTATTTATCAGCCCCGTCGTTGTTTTGACTTCAAAACCTTACCCGCTTTATTTCATTGAAAGTGTTGGCACGGATTTTGAAATTGATGAAGCCATTCAAAAACAAGTGATGAGTAAAACCGAGAAGCTTGAAAAGATTGAAACATCATTTGCTATTGCGTCGGCAACGATACGCGAAGCGCTTAATACATATGTTCTAGACGTTGAACGAATCGAAACATCATTTTCGATTGCTGGTGCTCAAATTACAGTTGATAACAAATCACCTGTTTATATCAATACATCCATTGATATTGAGTGTATTGAGACTGCATTTGCCATTACTGGTGCCCAAATCACTGTTGAAAACAAGCCGCCTGTTTATATCAGTACATCCATTGATATTGAGCGTATTGAGACTGCATTTGCCATTACTGGTGCTCAAATTACAAATTAGGAGTTCATTATGAATTTAAATATACATACAGGTCTTGCGGCACGATTTAAGCTACAAGTGCGTAAAGTTGGTACAAATAAGATTACAAGGGAGTCGGCGTGGTCTGACAATATTGTGCTTGATTCTGGTTTAGCTCGTATGTCAGTTGGAAATTGGTTTGATCGTTGCTGTGTCGGCACTGGTAATAGCACACCCGTCGCATCTCAAGTTGCCTTAGATAGTTTTCTTGCAAGCACGACATCTGTCTCTACCTCAGAAATACAAAGTCATACTACCACCCCATATTATGTTGCTACTACAAATAAATGGCGCTTTGCAATTGGTGTGGCTGCTGGAAATATTTCTGAAATCGGCCTAGGTTGGGGTAATTCAAATTTATGGGATCGGGCATTAATTAAAGATGCTAATGGTAATCCTACAACGATTACTGTATTAGCCGATGAGTATCTAGATGTCACATCCGAAGTACGTGTCTATCCTAAAGCGAGTACCACAGGCACGTTTAACTTACTTGATAAAACAGGAGCTATTAAAAGTACACATACTTTTACAGGGATGCCTGTGATCTATAGCTACAATGCAGTAGGCCTACAGGTGCGCCCTACACGATTAGCTATCTCTGGATATGCTATGGGTGCGAGTGTTTCAGGAATAATTGATAATAACCAAACATCTGCTAGTACTTATGAAATAACGTACCCAACGTCTACATCTGTAAAAACAATATTTACTCTCGCACTTGGTGCGGCAGTGGGAACACACATGAGTTTTGGCGTTGGTTTAGAGATATCTGGTGGAAGTAATTATCAGGGGTATAAATTTCAAATAGCTACACCAATAGAAAAAACAAATCTACAAGTCATGACTTACATAATTACAATGAGTTGGGGGCGCTATACAGGAGCTTAAGCATGTTGCCAGACAATGAATTATCAACACGCTCTATTGCTGCTCCATTTTTGGTGCCATATCGTCTGGATAAGCTAGTTGACTATGAATGGGGTGGTGCTGATATAGCGGACACATCAAAAGGTATGCAGGTGAAGATTTGGACCTGCAAATATGTTGGAAATCAAATCATCATTAGCGACGGTTTGAATTCACATAGCATTATGAATGTTGAAAATGTTACAGCACTGAGCTTTGCCTTTGATTTAAGTATGCAGCCAGTGGTGACTTATGTTGCAAACGGTGAAACCTATCTGAACTGGTATGACACGGCAGTATCTCAGCGTGTAACCACCAAATTTGGTGCTGATTACATTACACCGCAATTATCTTTGGATGAGCATCGGGCCTTTCAAAGTGCCAATGCAGATGTGATTTTTGCATATTTGCGCGATGGGATTTTGCGTACGCGATTGCAGCGTGACCGTTATCAAATAGAGTATAGCTATACTGCATCACAGGAGCTTGTACAGATTGGCATGACGATTAATTACCGTTTTGCTTTTGCCTCAAAAGTCATCAATACCTTTTCATTTGAATATGACAATGCTCGTGTTTTTGCCCATAATCCTGCTGATTCAAAATTAGATCATCTTGATCTATGCCCATTGCAAGCATCTTATGGTGTGACTTATGGGGATAACACGCTACTCATTGAGGGTATTGAGGGCGATCAGATGCGATCTGGTCTTGAAAATCCATTAAATATAGTGGGTGTGAGCTTTAATTTAAAAGCAGCTGATTATAAGTATTTCATGGCTTTCTATCGGGTTTGGCAATACAAGCTTAAGCCGTTTTTAATTGATCTGGTGATTGATCAAAGACCACTACAAACACATAAAGTACATTTCGTTCCGGACAGCATTTCAATGACAAAGCAAGGGCCTGTATTTAAGGTTTCTGCACAATTGACTGTGATTGAACAGCGTTTTAATAAAACTGCTATCAAAAATTTAGCAGAGTCGCGTAATCAGGTTTAGGGGGTATTGATGAGTGATTATGTTGCATTCTTCTTGAACACTCAAAGCAGTGTGATTGCGCTTGATTGTATTGAGATTAGCCATCCATCTTTTGCATCGACTTTGTATTTTGTACGCAATGTGCCGGATGGTATTGCATTGATGCATGAAGATAATTCAAGTCATTACTATACCTACCAGCCGATGAAAATTGATCGGAGTAATGTCAGTAATGATTTAGAACAAACCATGCAAATTACGCTTGCTGATCTTGATGACTTATTTATTAATGCAATTAAAAATATTCGTCACAGTGCCTATCCACGGGTTAAACCGAAAATCAAATATCGACTTTATCGTGATGATGATCTGAGTTCACCGGTCATGTCTTTACAGACTTTCGAAATAGCAAATGTTTCAAAGGATAAGTCAGGAAATATTTCATTTGAAGCCAAGGCACCAGAACTGAACTCTGTCAAAACAGGTGAGGTTTATGGCGTTGAGCGCTTTCCGATGTTGCGTGGCACGCTCTAATTTAATAAATGTGAGAAATGTAAAATGAAAGAAATTAAAAAATATGTTGGGCTATACCTATTCGTTTATATTTTTGTTTTAGTTATATGTGGGATTTTTCAGTTTGTTTCAGCATGTAATGGAGCCTCACTTGAGTGTGTATTAAATACGACAGAAATAAATACAATTGTATCCACAACATCATATGTACTCACACCTTTAGTTGCGATTATTGGTTTTTTATCTTGGAAGAATCAATACAACAAGGTAACCGTGTCTCAGTTATCTAAAGAAATATATAAATCTTTAGATGAAGAAAATTTATTGGCATATAAGTACAGAGGTTGTATAAAACCCATAGGTACTGAGACAGAAAATGATATTGTGATGCGATACGATTTGCTCAACAAATCAAACCAGCTCTATGATCAAATTAGGTTGCTTTGCAAATTAACCAACAGTAGAAATCTTGAAAAATTAAATGATTACAACAGGACTGCGGTTTCTGCGATCGTTCTTAATATAGATATTAAGATAGAAAATAATGTGAATATTGAAGATGTTAGAAAAAATTATTATGCCAATTACAATGAGTATTCAGAATCATTAAAACAATTAAGAAGTGAATTAAGCAATTATATTCTCGTCTAGATTGAAAGGTGAATCCAATGACAATTGATAATTTACTGGATCGCACATGGTCCAAGAATTACACCTGCAATGAGTTTGTATGTGAGGCGTGGTTGCAAATCACAGGTGAAAACCTGACTCAGCGTTTAGATGACTTTTTATCTGGTACGGGTAACTTTAAACAACTTGATGTGCCCGATCCACCATGTCTGGTACTGCTCAGTAATAACAATCGAAGCTCAACACATGTTGGGCTTTTTTATTGCGACAAGGTTTTACATTTGAGTATGCAGGGCGTGCAATTCGTGCCATTGGAAATATTAAAAATTCACTTCAGGGAGGTGAAATTCTACAAATGAAAAGAGTGCATATCGTTCCTGATGTTTTTAACAAAGAATCGTGGTCAGTTGCTGAGGTTGAAGATGTTTGTGCTTACTTAAAACAGCAATTTGTTATCTTTCCTGAAAATACGCGTATTTATCATCATCAGATTGCGCAAAACTGTGATGTAACCCCAACGGATGCCTTGGGTATTGAAAAACTTCAAAGTCTAGATGGCGATTTTTATGTAGTGATTTATCCTGCTGAACTACTAACAATCATTTATTGGGTTGTTATGGCAATTGTGGCTGCATTCAGTGTTTACACCTACATGACGATGCCGAAACCTCAAGTTTCAGCACCACAATCCGCCAATAATGATTTGGCTTCGCGTCAAAATCAGGCGCGACTAGGCGGGCGAATCCCTGAAATTTTTGGGCTGTTACGAGCAGTGCCTGATTTGATTTCTGCTGCTGCAACCTATTTCGATGCCAACAATAAAGAAATTGAAGAATGCTTAATGGTACTGGGGCGCGGCTATCATCAGATCCATGATTGTAGGGAAGATCAAACTCATGTTAGCGATATTCCCGGCACAAGTATTTCTGTTTACGACCCTGACACATCAATCATCGGAACACCCATTTATAAAGTCGGTGAAACTTTTACCGATGCGCCACTTTTTACATTGAAATCGAAATCAATTAACGGGCAAACGCTGAATGTGCCGAATGATCAGAAAGTAGAATCGACACATATTTATTTTGAATATCCGAATCTGATTAAAACAGCCTCTTTAAATTTCGCTTCAATGTTTGTGGGTGGGGAATCCATCGGGATTTATGGTGCAGAATTTTCAATTGCTGATGCGACTTTAGCGGGTCAGACAATGCTAACGACAGCAAAACAGCTGGTGATTGAATCACCGATTAATATCGCCAATGTGAATGATTTTAATGTTGTTGTACTCTCTAATGCTTTGATTAAAATCATCACTGAAGTTCAGCCAACACCACCAGAAACTGAAGTCAGTTTTATTGAAAATTACTATGATTTGTCAGGTCGCTACAAAATTACAGGCGTTAGCAAAACTACCGTTGATGGCGGATTTCATTATGTATTTACATTGACGAATCCTGAATCAATTAATTCCAACTGGCAGTACATCACCGTGGATCAAACGGTGGGAGCCAATCTACTTTTAACTGAAAATGACAATTCGATTAATTTGAATGGTACATACACCATTCAAACAGTCACAACCAATACAATTACTCTGGTTGATCCTGAGTTAAGTAATTTTGATTGGTCAAAATTAGGATTATTACCCAATCAAAATACACAATCGCAATCACTGGCCATACGTCTAGACAAGTTAAATAACTCATGGGTGGGTTGGTATAACTTGGATTTAGACAATGCTGAAGAGTTAATTCTCAATTTTTTTTACCAAAATGGATTGTTTTATCAGGATTCAAAAGGGGGCGTTTGGTACGATCAAATGACGACACTGGTTCAATATCAGTATATTGAACCAGATGGACAGCCTGTTGGTCAGATTTATGATACCTATTTCACCATTACCAATAATTCGAAGTCGCCCTTTGGCACCACTCGACGGATCAGTTTACCAACACCCGGTAAAATCCGGTTTCGTCTTGCACGAACCACACCGACCAAAAATGATAAAACCCAAGATTTAACTAAAATTCGTGATGTTTATGCCGCATCAAGAAGCACGATTTTAAATTATGGTGATGTTACGGTTGTTCGTTCACGTACCTTAGGCACTGAAGGCGCACTATCACTTAAAGAGCGCAAGCTCAATATGTTGGTCACCCGAAAGCTACCTTGGAATGGTACTGGTGGGCTGACAGCAACCAAGTCGGCTGCGCAGGCATTAATTTATTTGGCGCTAGATGACCGAAATGGTCGAAGGTCTGAATATGAAATCGATATTCCGCAAATTACAGCAGAAATTGAAAGTGTAATTAACTACTTTGGTTCAGATAAAGCGAGTGAGTTTAGTTATACATTTGATGATTCAAACCTGTCTTTTGAAGAAATGGCAGGCATGATTGCCAGTGCTTGCTTCTGTGAGACATACCGATTTGGTAATAAGTTGCGATTGAAGTTTGAACAGCCGCAAAACCATTCTGTTTTACTTTTTAATCACAGGAATAAAACACCGGGTTCTGAAAAAAGAACCTACAGCCAAGGCATTTCAAAAGACTACGATGGTATTGAACTTGAATACACCAGTCCGATTGATGATGCACGTGTCAAATATGTTGTACCGAATGATATGGCTCGAAATCCGCTTTCGATTAAGACATCAGGGATTCGAAATGAGGCACAGGCAATAACCAGAGCATGGCGGGAGTGGAATAAACTTCTATATCGTCATACCGATGTTGAGTTTGTGGCACTGTCTGAATCTGAAATTCTCAACCGAAATGATCGCATTCTGGTTGCAGATAACACGATTCAAGATACTCAAGATGGTGATGTTGAGCACATTGATGGACTTGTGATTTTTACCTCACAACCCGTTCAGTTTGATTCCACTATGCACTATATCTATCTACAGATGCCATCGGGTGCAGTAGATATGATTCAGTGTGTTGCGGGTGAAAATGAGTATGAAATCATTTTAACGCGTGCGCCGATTGAGCCGCTGATTACTGAAGATGAAATGCTGTCAAAGACCAAGTACTTAGTGGTTAAAGCGAGCACAGGGGAAAATGAAGCATTTTTATTAAGTGAAATGGAACCCAGTGATGAGCGCAGTAATCTTGTGAAATGTGTAAATTATGATGCACGATATTATAAAAATGATCATGATTTTTTAAGTTAATGGCACCTTCGGGTGCTTTTTTATTGCCAAAAATAAAGGAGTGGTCTATGAATGACCCATTAAGTATCAAGGGCCTACCATGGCTTTTTAAAATCGTTGCAGCGGTAGTTGGGGCAATTTTTGCACTTACATTAAGTGGGGATATCGACACTGAAGGCCGGATTAAAATCACGATGGGTGTGATTATGAAGTTCACATTTAGCGTAGCCATTAGCCTATATGGTGGTTCAGCATTCATTGAATATTATGGTTGGCAGATATATTCACATATGACGCAAGGTTTTGTGATGTTAATCTTTGCGATCTTTGGAATGTTGTTAATTGGCATCTGGTACCAAGCCATTCAGTTGTTACGTGGTAAAACTATTGGCGAACTAATCTTTGAAATTCGATCGGCTTTTAAAGCCATGTTTAAGTGAGTAAGTGAAATGAAGCAGATATTCGATTTTTTAAGAAAGATCAGTGGTGGCTCACTCACTCAAAAACAGGTGGATGCAGCGAATCAGATCATTGCGAAAGCTACAGATTCTACGGTGGCCAACATGCTAGGCATTGTTGTAGATGAAATGTTGGTGAGTAACTTAGGTATTGACCTTATCTGTGATTTTGAAGGGAAACGTCTTGTTGCTTATGATGATGGTGTGGGTGTGTGGACCATCGGTTTTGGCACTACAATTTACCCAAATGGTATACGTGTTAAAAAAGGCGATACTTGTACTGAAGCACAAGCTAAAGCTTATATGCAAAATGATTTGAAAAAATTTGAATATGCTGTGAATAGTGCTGTAAATATTCCATTAAATCAAAATCAGTATGATGCACTTGTTTCATTGACTTACAATATTGGAGCTGCTGCATTCAGTAAATCAACATTGGTTAAAAAGCTTAATACTGGTGATATTCTCGGTGCAGCAGATCAGTTTGATGTCTGGGTCAATGCAGGCGGCAAACGTATGCAAGGGCTTGTAAATCGAAGAGCTAAAGAAAAATTATTGTTCTTAAAATGAGATATTTTAATACTATGCATCCTGCTGTCAGGTTGTACAGCTCATTTGATTAATACAAATGTGAATGTTGGAATATGTGTGAAAGCTCTCATGTGAGGGCTTTTTTCGTATAAGGACCATTATGTTAAATAATTTTTTTAAACTCATGAGACTATTATTTGCGATAATCACAATCTATTAACTTTTGGATATGTTTCATGACTCAACGCATTAATTACAACGAAGTATCTCCTATCGGATCAAAAGCATTAGGTGGCGTTTATAGCTATGTTTTACAGTCTGGTTTGCCTCTTGAGTTAGTGGAATTAGTATATCTACGTGTTTCTCAAATTAATAACTGTGCATTTTGTCTAGATATGCATACAAGAGATTTGATCAAGCGAGGTGTTTCAATAGAGAAATTGGCACTCGTACAGGCTTGGAAGGAAGCAGGTGAACTTTTCAACGACCAAGAATGTGCAGCATTATCATGGGCTGAATCTGTAACAAAAGTCGCTGATACTGGAGTGCCAGATAAAGATTTTCATATAGCTAAACAAGTGTTTTCTGAAAAAGAGCTTGTAGATTTAACAATAGCTATCAGTCTGATGAATGCTTATAACCGTATGGCAATTAGTTTTAGAAATGTTCCTCAAGCAGCTATTAAAAAATAGTAAGAACTTTAAGATTTCCTAAAATTAACATAATGCACCTTACTACGAAGCGCAAAAAAACGAGGATCTAGAGCCTCGCTTCGTGTAATGCCCATTATGTTAAATAGGTTTCAAAACGATCATTCCCATCGCATTAAAAACTCTTTTGATTCAGTTTCTTCATCTAAGGTTTCTTCTAAAACTTTAAAACCAACAGACTCATAAAATCTGACGCTGTTAGTATTTTGTTGATATACATTTAATTCTAGATTGTTTCTAATTCCCTTAGCATGATTAATTAGTAGTTTACCTATCCCTTTACCTTGCTGCTCGGGTGATACGAAAATTGCAGCTATCGTATTTTCTACTAAAGCGATGAATCCATAAACTTTAGTTGTATCTTCTACAAGGTAAACCTCTGACATTGGAAGATAGGTATTTTGCATTTTTACTTTATTATTTTCCCAATATATTTCCGGAATAAAATCATGAGCTTTAACTGATGCATTAAACCATATCTCTGTTAACCCACTAAAATCATTAGTATTTGCCTGTCTAATAGTTATTGAGCTCATAACGTTTTACTCTTAAATTTATTAAAATTAATATAATACACCTTATACGAAATGCTTAGGTTTTAATCCTTAATTTCAGTGGTATAGTCTAAACTTAATAACTTATTCTAGTCTGGATAGTTTTTTTAAAATAATTTTTATGCTCCAAGCTTACTTATTATTCCACGACTTAGATTATCTCATTCTTAAAAATGAGGAGAGTAGTATTACCTTATAGTGCATTCGTAAAGGTTCTCTAGTGAAAGCTGCTTTATATAATGTGTATTGGTCTAATTTTAGTATGAATTAATAATTTCAATGGATAAAGAAATATGAAAACAATATATTTAGTACTAACTCTAATAGGAGTAATACTTCCATTTTCACAATTTATCCTATGGTTGACTGAATATGGATTCAATTTTTCTTTATTTTTCCAGCAAATTATTGAAAATCCATTAGCAACTTTTGCATGGCTAGATGTTTTTGTAACGGTAATTGTTATTGTATTTATGGTTTTGAATGAAGGTAAAAACTATAAAATGAAAAGATTATGGGTTCCTATAGTTGCGTCATTTATAGGAGGAGCTTCAGTGGGCCTTCCATTATTTTTGTATATGAAACAATGTCATCTTGAAAAGTTTGAATTGAAAAGAAGCTGAAAGTTTTTAGAAGGGGGGAAAGTATTTTGAGTGATAAAAGCCCCCTCAAGTGAGGGATATTTCGTATAACTGCCATTATATTAAATGGAATAATATATTCCGCGATAACATCAACTAGCTAGTGCAATGGCTTAAATGATTTTTGAATTACAGACATATTGAGTTATTTTAACTAACCCTTAATGTATAGAACCTTCTATCTGCAAGCATTAACATCCTATTATTTTAAATTTTGTATTTTCTTTTTTCATATCCCACAATAAAAAAACTTTCTCACTTTCAATAATTTCAAAAATTTCATTTTTTATTTTTTCAATATCCTTTTCATTGGGGATAATTAGATTTCCTGTAAAATTTATAGCCATATCATTATTATTTATATATAAAAATATAACAAAACTCTGATTGGAGAAAATATATACAAATTCAGGGTCGGGTCTTTCTCCTGTTGCATAAATAAAATTTCCATGAATATGATAAATAGGACGATATTCTTCAAAAGTTTTTCCCCACTTTTTAGCATCCTCTACAGTTTCAGAAAGCTCTATAATTAATCTTTGTATAATATTTGGATTAAGCTGTAATCTTGCTTGAAGAATTTCACTAAATTCATCTTGAGAAATTGAAGTTTTAACATTATCCATTTTTACTCCTTAATATGGCTTTGTTGCACAAAGATTTAAAAGTAAAAATCTCCTTGAGAGATTTGATGTAAGTTGCTGAATGATCATTAATTTTTTAATCTCACTACAATTAATATAATACACGTTATGCGAAAGGATTAAAATTTAGTCATAAGCATTAATGAATTACATGAAGCCACTCTAGTGTTAAGCACAATGGAGTGGCTTTTTTGTGATTATTCACGTTTTACGATTGCTATTTGACTAAAGTTTCATGTTTTTAATAAGTTTTTTTTAAATTTTAGACCCCAATTTTTTCTTAATAAAATACTTCCAATTGCTTCAATCACTGTATCTGCCGTTTACTAGACTTTTTTACTATTCGCAAGCTGAGCAACATAATCAGAAGTATTTGAAGTTTGAACAGCAGAATATCGAACAATGGTAGAAAAAAGCAGATGGGCACGCAATTGATGTCGAACGACTAAGCAGTTTATGGCCAGAACAAAAAGCCCTCAAAGTGAGGTCTTTTTCTATAACGATAAGAGAAAGTATATTTTAAATATTGATAAAAATAAGACCATGTTTTTCTTGAATTTTGTAATATTTTGATTGGAAGTTTTGAAGTAAATGGCTTATATTGTTGTTTTTTTATTGATCGATTATTGTGCTTTTATTGGTCGGTTATTGTTTTGTTATAATTTTTTATAAGGGTAATACATGAAAAAAGGAATAATTATTAGTTTGCTGTCTATAGGGGTGTTGACAGCATGTGGCAATGACTCAGATGAGCCAGCTCAAAATGAATCAGCACTAACACCAACTCAAAAAATTGCCAAAATGGAAGATTCTGGTGAGCTTCCTAAGCTTGAAAGAACGAATACAGTAGAGGGTATTGATGCTGATAAAAATGGCATTCGTGATGATATCGATGCATATATCAAAAAAACATATGCATCTGAAGAGCAACAAAAAGCTGTGAATCAATATGCGAAAAGTTTACAAGCATCTTTACTGGTTGATAAAGACAATAAAATCGCAGTTAAAGCGGTAACCAATTCAAAAGCAAGAGCAATTAGTTGTATTTCCATGAAAGTGCCTGATGGTAAATCTCCTAACGGTGACCGTGTTGTCCGTGAAATATTAAGTATAACGACCAATACAAAACAACGATTATTAGAATATGTTGCCTTAGATAAAGCTTTGGATGGGACAGTAATTTCTTTACCAAGTGGGGATGTGTGTGATGAATAATAAAATTACTTCTTTTATTCTATCTGTGGCATTAATCTTTTCTAGTTCGCTCCATGCATCCGACATTCTTGATGAAAACAATATTTGTCAGGCAAGTGGAGACACTATTTTTGCCTTCTTCAATGGTGTTATGACTACTCATGATTTAGCATTAGATAATCTTGATGTATTGCGTGCGACACATGGGAATACATCACCTGATGGTGGGAAAATTGACTACGATTTGATGTATAACCACACAAATGGCTTTCAAGATTTTGTCGAAACATTTGAGCAACGTTTTCAAGAACAACATGAGCTAAAAGATCGTTGGGAACTTTTCTTCCAAGTTTTAAAAGATCAAGGTAGTTGGTGGGATAAAATCGTTTTCAAGATCCCTGAACTGTTTGTTAATGCGGATAGTTGGAATGAGATATTACAAGCAAATTTTATTAGAAATTTATCAGCGCTAATTAAAAATCCACCTCAAACTATTAAAAACTATGAAGAGCATCAAACCAAGATTGATAGTTGGGTACTGGAAGGGAAAAAGTTACTATTTGTTGCTCATTCACAAGGTAATCTCTTTGTTAACACTGCATATACCTATACAACAAGCAAGGTATCAAGTGATTCAGTAAAAGTTATACATATTGCTCCAGCCTCACCAATCATTAATGGTCCACACGTTCTTGCTGATCAAGACCTTGTTATTAATGGTTTACGAGCTTTTGGTACCGTTCCTCCAGTTACTCATTCAATTCCAATTTATAAACCACTTATGAACAACCATGGACGCGACTTCTTAGGACATGGTTTGATTGAAACTTATATGAATCCTGCATTTGGTATGTATGAAAGTATTAAAGGGCATGTTGATCAAGCACTAACTGAATTAAAAGCACCACCAACCCAAGCAAGTCAAGGGTTCTTCACAGCAACATTATCCTGGGATGGAGCTGGTGACGTAGATTTACATACCAATGAACCTACAGGCAGTCACGTTTATTATAGAAGTAAACAAGGTGCATCTGGCTATTTAGATGTTGATAATACGCAAGGATTTGGCCCTGAACATTATTTTGCAAGTTGTGATAAAACTAAGCTTTCTACTGGTGTTTATAATATTTCACTGGCGAATTATGCTCGTGCAGAAGGTAGAAAAGCAACGCTTCAAATTTCCTCTGATGCTGCTGGTGTTCTAGGTACTAAATCTGTGGTAATGGGAGGAGAAACAAGAGATACGCCTACTTTTGATATGTTCAATGTGAGAGTTTCACAAGATCCTGACACACTAAAATACAGTGTTTCATTAGATTAAAAGTTATTTGATATTTTAGTATTGGATTTAGAATATTCACTTGATCGAAATTAGTACGTTAAAATAAATTTTATAGTTGTTTGTATAAAATAATTATTTTTCGTCTAATTTATAGCCCAGCCTACTATGGTTGGGCTTTTCACTTTTTCACGTACTACACATATTATTTGATCAATTTTTTGAGGGTTTATTTAGTTCTGCTTGATGCTGGGTAAATGATTATCTTCTTATCTAGTTGTGTACTCAGTATAAAATTAGAGCCATGTTTTCATCTTTTATTCTTTTCAGTGCTGGGGATCGCTATTCGATTTGTATATTGTTGAGTTATGAAGATAGGCTGTTAGTGATATTGAGTGTCAAGTATTGAGAATATACATTATAGTTAAAAACAGCCATTTATCGACTATTACAGTCATATATAGTTGAGTCATAATTAAGTTATAAGAACTGGCATTTAGTGCTACGTATAAATCTAAGACTTGCTTTAAGCATACTCAAGCGAATGTTCCACAGAACTTAAACGATTGATTTTAGGTTCAGGATTCTGGCTGTCATGACGTTACTTTGAGGTGTGCTCTAAAGCTACATAAACATTGCTGTGTATATAGATACAGATACTTTAAATGGGTTCTAACAGCTCTCAATTCGTATAAGTGCCATTATGTTAAATGGCGGTTATTCATTCACTATAAAATGGAATAAAATTATTTTAATAGTTTACTATTCTAGAAAACCTACAATGAAATACAGCCACTTGGCGGAAAATGCTCTGATGATAAATTAGGTATCGATAATGAAAGATTTTTATGAAGAATGGTTTCCATTAGGAGATGATTTACCACTGCTAGATTATGTTTCAATGGAGAGCATTTATGCAGGTACATTAAAACTTTTATTTAAAAGAACAAAGAAATCTACATATGATGCTGTTAACTTGAATGAAAAGATTGTTGTTGAATTTGAGCTACAGCCTATTTCTTATAGAGTAGGTGATGAAAGTTACCGTCAGCGAACACTTAATGCATTGCCTACAAATAGAAATGGGTCATTTTTTATATCAAATCAATCATTTTTTTTGAGAGATTTTTATAGTGATGCAGGGGAAATATATCAGGATATAAAGTTCGAACATTTATTAATAGTTACACCAAATACTATGTTTGATTTTATTTTGGATGAACGGCCACAAATATATATTTCTCATTAGTTTTTAGAAGCCAATATTTTTGTCCAACTACTCATTCGTGAGTAGTTGGTTTTTTATTTCTTATTGTCCAAGCAGAGGAAGAACGGATGTCCAGTAGTTTATAGGTACAGACACTTTAAATGGGTTCTAACAGCTCAATTTCATATAAGCGCCATTATGTTAAATGGAGGGATTACTCTGTTGAGTTTTCACAGTTTAGTAGCATACATTTTCCATCAATTTTACCAACTAAGCTTATAGGTTTAGATGTTTCTCCATCATCAAAAGATATCTCAACTAATAAGTTTTGATCTTCGAAAGATTCTAATTCTTTAATTAATTGTTTGATGTTTTTACCCCGTATTATCCACTCTGGCTGTTTAGGCATATTATTCCCAGCTATTAAATATTTCTAAAATTAACATAATACACCTTATATGAAATGCCATTGATTTGTCTTTTTAAATCAGTATATTGAAAGTTGCCGCCCTGAATCACAGAGTAACAGGGCGGCAACTTTGTATCTTTTATGTTCGACGCTTACTATTTGATCAATGTTCCACGAATTTAATTAGTTCTGTTTAATCTGGGGCGGAGTAGTTTTGATGTGAGGACAAAATACAATGACTGTAAAGCGAAACATAGTGTAATTGTAAAAGTCCTCAAGTGAGGGCTATTTCAATAACGGGGTCTCAAACCACAAAGAAATTTTTAGAATTTGGAGTAAATAAATCTGTTAGTCAGGCAGTTAGTAACGTTGTAGGATATCAAATAGGCGGGTTACCTGCATCGTATAATGGGAATTATAAAAATATACAATTGCCTTATAGGTGCTGGTATTATTAGGTTTTAACATGAAAAAATTATATCTTTTCTTACTACGTAAGCATAAAAAAATGATAATAAATACTATAGTAGTAGTTACTGTAATAGATTTTTTTCTTCAAAATACATTGGGAGTATTAGATTTAAAAATATTTTTAGCAATCCTTTTGACTGCTTATGTTTGTATGTATATGTGGTGTAATGGAATTTTAGCGGAAACACTACCAATAAATAAGTTAAGTACCGGGAATGAGGTTATTTCAAGATAGTTAATGATTCTGATTGGTACTGTGGTTCATCTTTATATGTTAATTGTACCAATGTTAAAAAAATAATTTTCTACATCAATATATATCTGAGATGGAAAAGATGATGAAAGAAATTAAGGTTTAAGACCAGAACAGTACATTAAATGATGCTCTGAAATTAGATGTTTAGATTGAGAGATTTATGTATGAAAGATTATAATATAAACTTACCAGATGATTTTTATGAACATGCATGGGAAATTGAGTTAAAAGGGTGTTTTGAGATAGATGTTCAAATAGCAGGTAATGTATATACATTTAATTTTTATGATCCTATTAGATTAAACCAAACAGTAGAGGATGATTTACATTCGAGTCAATATTTTTTTTATGAAAATATGGTCGTATTACCTAGTGTGAATATAGAGAATATTAAAAAATTTATTGAAGATGTAATAGATACGCCCTATATACTATCCTTTGCTATAAAACGGTAAGTATTATTTTTTAGTTCCATATATGATTTTTATTAATTGCTATACGGTAGAATATAAAACTGATTATTTTTTAATAATAAGTAAAAAATCGGCCAATTATTAATTCGTTAGTAATTGGCTTTTATCTGTTATTTGTATAGAATTTTTATATCAAATTAATCCGAATTTTACTAACAATAAATAGAGGATGGTTTTTAGAGATTTAAAATACTCTCTAAATCTTTTCCTGTTATTTTCCAATTTGAAATTCCTTCTATCCTATCTGATAGATATAAATAAAATTTATCCATCCTGTTTTTATCGAAATAAAAAATAGGGAAAGTTCTTCCGTAAGTTTTTTTAATTTTCTTAAATGACTTATTTTTAGTGAACGTTTTTTCATTTTCAGTAATAAAAACAAAAGATTCAGTAATAAAAAAATCTTTACCATCTTCAGAAATTAAGTCATTTTTATGGATAGTGTACTCTTCAGGAATAATTGTATATATTCCAATCACCTTTACATGGCGCTGAGCATTTTCATAACTTTTTATAAAAGCTGAAACTTCTCTATTTTTTAATGAGTATTTCGCAGCATGCTTCCATTGGGAAATATAGTTTTTTTTGGCCCAATCTACTAGATTTAAATTGAATCGTTCATATTCACCATCTAGCAATATACCAGCAGTAATTTCATCCTCAGGGAAAAACTTTATTAAATCTAGCATTCAATTACCTTTTAATATTTTGATTTCGTATAACGCCCATTATATTAAATAGAAGGCGATTTTATATTTTTATTCTATAATTTCGAGTTAATTCATTTCCGTATAAGTGCCATTATGTTAATTCCCTAGAATTACTTCACTGTTCCTGCTTTTTGCATTTCTTGGTAAAGTCGATCAAGGTAATGTTGTTGTTGCAAATTATCTTTAAAATACCGTTGATAATTAACACTACAACTATCTATATCAGCGATATTATTGAGATTGAATGACCAATCATCAGTATTTTTAACATTGATACCTAAGTTATCATTGCATTCCTGCCAAAGTTGAGAAAAGCGTGTCTGCTTATTGCTTGGGAGTTGCTTAAAACGTGCATAAACGGAGAAGCCTTTCATTTCCGAGTTAAAATATTTGTTAATATAACCAATTGGTACACCAGCCCAATTCATTGATTGATCTTTGGGGAAATAAATGCCGATTAGTTTCTTTTCATTTAGTAATGAATCTTGCTGACCTGATTTAAAATACTGTTCTTCATATTCTAGTTTTGTACCTATAGGTATAGCGATCTTTTTTACAATCATCGGTTGTGTACTGATGTAATAGGGATAATCAGGCTTACTATTGCCGCCTGTAGGATTCATATTGCCAACACATGCTCCCAAGTTTGAGAGTAGATAGATGGTAAATATTATTCTAAGTTTACTATTCATTATTGATCCTAAGAGCTAACTTTAATTTAAAGATCATTTAATTTATTTAAAATTAATATAGTACACCTCATGCGAAATTATTGAAGTTTTTTACTAGCAGTGACTTATGAAAGAGAAGCTTGCGCAGCAGAATATGGCAGAAAAGCAGATGGTCACGCAATTGATGTCGAACAACTAAGTGATGCATGGTCTGAAAAAAACCACTGTGCATTCTGCTTTCAGGCTGCACACCTCATTCAATGAGTTGTTATTTCTTGTCATAAAGAACATACAGTTAATAGCCATAACTGCAACACATGCAATAATTCGAACCTGTAAAATGATGCTATAATGCTCTTGCAGATTAGCCGGCTCAAGAGAAATATTGAGTCGGTTTTTTGTTTTTAATATTTGTGGATAACTTGGCAAGAACACCAAAATTACACCAATAAAACATAAGGTCCTGATTATGATAAGGAGTATCTAAACAATGATTTTAGTGACTGGTGGTTTAGGCTTTATAGGTTCACATATTGCTTTAAGCTTAATGGCGCATGGGCAAGAAGTCATTATTGTGGATAATTTATCCAATGCAAATTTACAAACATTAGAACGACTCGAATATATTTCAGGCAGATATGTGCCATTTGTCAAAATTGATATTAGAAATACACCTGCTTTAAATAAAGTTTTTGAACAATATTCTATAGAAGCTGTCATTCATACGGCTGGTTTTAAATCGATTGAAGAATCTGCGCTTAAGCCACTTGAATATTATAACGATAATGTCAGTTGTATTATGAGCTTACTGCGTGCTATGCAGCGTACAGGCATTCGAACATTCATCCATTTGTCCAGTTTGGCGGTCTATGGACAGTCAAGTTTAACATTGTCTGAAGATACACCGTTTAAATATGCTTATCCCAACCCGTATATCAAGTCACAACAAATGATTGAAGAAATTATACGAGATACAGCACTGACCGACAATGAATGGAAAATTGCAATTTTAAGACTAAGTAATATTGCGGGTGCATTTGAACATGCTGTGTTAGGTGAATTTGTTGCGCCATTGCCTAAAAATATTATTCCTTTGGCGTTACAAGTTGCAGCAGGGCAACGCGAATATATTGAACTACGTCAGCAAGCCCAAACCATCGATCATACGGCTGAACGGGGTTTTTTACATGTGTTAGATAGTTGTGATGCCATTATTGCAGCTTTAGAGTGGTTAAGAGGTCAACAATATGTATGCGAAGCCTTTAATATTTCAGGGCAAAGTATCTCGATAGGTGCTCTGCTAAAGGAAATCTCCAAAGTCACTCAAGTCGAAATTAAAACCATCGAGGCGCAATTTTATCCCGCTGCTGAACTGGATCAGATTGGTGCAACCTCAGAAAAAGCACATCAAATTTTGAAATGGCAACCTAAACGCAACATGAGCAAAATCATAGAAGATGCTTGGCGCTTTTATCAACAAACATTAATAGGACGTTAGAACGATTCGGATATTAGAATCTATATGTAAATAATAATCATTTACAATTATAATTTGTTTGATTAAGATAATTAAATGTGTCAAAACATAATGAAAGAGCAAAGTTATAAAATTACAGGGAAATGAGGTTAATCATGCAAACACGTATTGAACATGACACGATGGGCGAGGTTGAAGTTCCGAGTGAGGCAATGTGGGGCGCGCAAACACAGCGTAGTTTGCAAAACTTTAAAATTGGGCAAGAGCGTTTACCACGACAGATGATTCGGGCGATGGGTTTAGTCAAAAAAGCGGCTGCTATGACCAATGCCGAATTGGATCAAATCCCTCATGAATTGTCACATCATATTGTGGATGCGGCAGAGGAAGTAATCTCTGGTCATTGGGATGCACAGTTCCCATTGGTGGTATGGCAAACAGGTTCTGGTACGCAAAGTAATATGAACTGTAATGAGGTTATTGCTAACATTGCCAATCAAAAACTGGGGAATCCTTTGGGTTCGCAAAAACCAGTACATCCCAATGACCATGTGAACCGTGCGCAATCAACCAATGACTCATTTCCAACCGCCATTCATGTAGCAGCCAGTTTACAAATTAATGAACTGCTGATTCCTGCCGTTACACGTTTACGCGATACTTTGGCGGCTAAAGCTCAAGAATTTTCTGATATTGTTAAAATAGGTCGTACCCATTTACAAGATGCAACGCCATTAACACTGGGTCAGGAATTTAGTGGCTATGTTTCTCAGCTTGATCATGGTTTAAAACGTTTAGATTATGCCTTATTGGGGTTATATGAGTTACCTTTGGGCGGTACGGCAGTTGGAACTGGGTTAAATGCTCATCCTGATTATGCGGTAAAAGCAGCAGCACAGTTGGCAACATTAACAGGTTTACCTTTTGTGACTGCACCCAATAAATTTGAAGCTTTAGCAGGGCGTGATGCCGCAGTTTTTGCTTCAGGTGCTTTAAAAACTTTAGCTGCTAGCTTAAATAAAATTGCCAATGATATTCGTTGGTTAGCCAGTGGTCCACGTTGTGGTTTTGGTGAGATTCGGATTCCTGAAAATGAACCGGGTTCAAGCATTATGCCGGGTAAAGTGAATCCAACTCAAAGTGAAGCCATGACTATGGTGGTTGCCCAAGTGCTGGGGAATGATACGACCATTAATGTCGCTGGTGCTTCAGGTAACTTCGAGCTAAATGTCTTTATGCCAGTCATTGCATTTAACTTATTACAATCCATTCAGTTGCTGGGTGATGCGTGTAATAGTTTCAATGATCATTGTGCTGAAGGGATTGAACCTAACCGTGAAAAAATTGATTACTTCCTACACAATTCACTCATGCTGGTTACTGCTTTAAACCCTGTTATTGGTTATGAAAATGCCGCGAAAGTAGCAAAAACAGCCTATAAAGAAGGCAAGACCTTGAAACAAGTGGCTGTTGAATTGAACTTAGTGACCGCAGAACAGTTTGATGCCGTGGTGATTCCTGAAAATATGGTTTCACCTAACAGCAAATAATCATTTGATTGCTTGAAGTTTTATCAATTGATCATCAGTGGTTTTTATCTGATGCATATATGCGTACAATATAGCTAGAAATTAACTGCTGATGATTGATTATGCTTGATGTTTATTTAACAGATGTTCAGAAAAAGGTGCAATTTAAGGATTATCCGGGTGAGCATCCTGTTAAATTTATTTTGAATTTTAAAAAGATTTTTCCGAGTATTATGGAACTTCTTCTTCCTGTTCTTCCAGATGATGAAAATTTGGATGAAATGACTTGGGAATCAACCACAGAAGATTTTGAGTTGTTCAAATTATTATTAACCGGTTGGGGCGTAATTGAATTACGTTTAAATGCTATTTCTCAATTTAAAAATAAGAATTATGCAGATCAATTGGTTAAAACTGCGCAACAAAAGCGTAAGGCATTTGCTAAAACCAATAAAAAATTGAAAGCAGTCGAATTGGATTATTTATTTATGCACGAAATTCATGCATTGATTGATGCCGAGTTGGTTGAAATTGGTGAAAAATTCTATTTACCGACTTTACGTGATCTTTGGAAGAATAAAGTTTCGCAAAGCATTTTGAATGCAAAATTCTAAAATTCAATAAAGTATTGTAAAAATCCTCCAAAATTGGAGGATTTTTTTAATATTATTTTGCGGCTAATCAAGATATTAAAATTAAATAGAATATTTTATATAAAAAATTAAAGATTTAATTATCAATAAAATGTACTAGATATTGGAATTATTATTGCATATGGTATGACGACAACACCTTTGCATGTGTACTGTTATGAAAGTTGATATTTCACATTTTCTTAATAGTGTTTGCAGGTTGTTTAAAATCTTCCCGAGGAAATATCACAGGATTTCATTAAATGTCGAATCAATTTTTAGATTTAATTAATAAACGCCGTACAATTTATGCAGTGGGTAAAAATGTAGAGCAAAGCCCAGAACATTTAACTGATTTGATTCAACATGCGATTAAGCAAAGTCCATCATCGTTTAACTCACAATCGTCACGTGCCGTCATTTTATTTAATGCTGAGCATGAAAAATTTTGGGGCTTTGTGAAAGAAAAATTGAAATCTTATGCAAAAGATGCCGACGCTGCGGCAAAAACCGATGCCAAAATGGATAGCTTTGCAGCAGGTGTGGGTACGGTTTTATTTTTTGAAGATCTAGATGTGATTAAAGGCTTGCAAGAGCAGTTCCCATCTTATGCAGATAATTTTCCAGTGTGGGCAGAACATTCAACAGCAATTGCACAGTTTGCCACTTGGACTGCATTACATACGGACGGCTTAGGTGCTTCACTTCAGCATTACAACCCAATTGTCGATGAGCAAGTACATGCAGAATGGGATATTCCTGCAAGCTGGAAACTTCGTGCCCAGTTGGTTTTTGGTTCTGTTGAAGGTGAAGCTAAAGACAAAGGCTATATAGATGATGCTGTGCGTTTTAAAGTCTTTAAATAATTTGAGTCTTTAACCCTAAAATAAGGATTAAGCTATTTTAATCAAATGCCTGATGTCTTTCATCGGGCATTTGATATTTTAAGGCGAGGTATAGCGTTCATCGATTGTAAATTTATACTCGTTCAGATGAAGGCGTTACGCCAAATCATTCATAATGAATTGGCGCATCTGACCTATTTAAACTTTGATTATTGATCAAGTCTATTTGCTTTGTTTACGATAGACACTTGGACGCACAGGACGGCTACTTTTCCATAAGCCTTTTTTCTGCTTTTTGGCTTTGTCTTGCAGTGACATCATATAGTGCAGGTGTTTTTTATCTTTGATGTATTCTTCATACACCCAAGCCGCACCACGTTTGACCATCTCTTCATTCATACTTTTACGATAGCGGTAAATAACCCCCACACAGCGCCCATAACGGTCAATATCGGTAATTTTTACCCGTACCCATTTTTGGTGCACCATGCTTTTAATCAGGCGTGCTGACTCTTTGCCATAAGCCTGACTTGATTCAGGGGCATCGACATAGGCAAAACGTAATTTGGTTTCTGAACGTCGGAAGTTTAAGCGATGGCAGGTGAGGGTATCGCCATCACTAATGGCGGTGACGCGGCAATAATAGCTTTTTCCTTTTTTAAAAGGCTTAAAAAAAATAGTTAAAAAAGTATAAATTTTGCGGAAAATAAATAAAAAAATTAGACAACAGATGAAGCCTAAAACCATAAGCCAAACAGGGGAGAAATTTGCCAACATAAAAGAAAACTTTGTTGAAATTAGTTTGAAAAATTCAGTCTAAATTCATCAATAAAAAGAGAGAAATGAAGTATTAGTTTAATTGAAATCGTAAAAAATAAGAGCTGAATAAATAGGCAAATGATGCTGCAAGTATTGTTAATTCAGCATTTCGACTATTTAAACAACAAGTTCAATGTGAAATAAAAGCTCAAGGTAAAATAAACAAAAGGAAGCAAGAATCGTCATTTAAAATAATCGAAGCAAATTGAACAATCACAGATAAATAGCCTAAGCAAAAATTTTTAAAATTTCATTTCGTAAAAACGCATGCCTTGCATTTTCCTGCAAATCTTTATGCCAATACATGCCTATATTAATATTCGGCAGTTCTACAGGCACCTCAAAAATATTTAAACATTCTGCCATGTGTAAATGAGCAAGCATATTCTTAGGAATGGTCAAAATAACAGCGGCTTGTTGCGCTAAAATTTGTAAGGCTGTTGAATAATGTTGGCAGCGTAAAAAAATCTGACGAGAGAGTTGTTTACGATTTAAATAAATATCCTCAACAAGTACACCTGTACGTCGCGAAGAAACACCGATATGTGGCAAAGCAAAATAAATTTCAGCAGTCATACTTTGCTGCTGAGTACAGATGACAAATTGGTCTTGTACCAATGTTTTAAATTGAATTTTATCAGTGAAATTTTGTTCTAAATCAATTACAAAATCGATTTGTTGTGTGGCTAAATCAGTTACTACATTTTTACGGTCTAATTTAATACTGGAAAATTGCACCTCTAAATTGAGTTGATGAAAATGCTTAACCAGTTTCGGCAAAATAATCGGTTCAATTTCATCATGAATGGCAATTTTGAGTGTTTGTACCATACTTGGGTCAAAACTTTGCTTTTGTAGAGAAATACTTTGAATCGCAAACAAGGCATTTTTAATGACAGGATACATCCGTTCAGCAAATGGTGTAGGTAACATCTGACTGCCAGCACGGACAAATAAATCATCCTGTAAATGTTGTCGCAGTCGTTGCAGGGCATGACTGGCTGCGGATTGGCTAATACAGAGTAACTGGGCAGATTTAGAAATATTTTTTTGTTCAAAAATAGCAATAAACAATGGATATAAATTGATGTCAATTTTATGAAAGACAGCCATGTCTAAAATGTCTTTATGATGAATATTATTCATAGTGGAGTATGGGATTAAATCATTTTATTCATAATAGTTTTCAGGTTATGTTGTTGTAAAGCGAAGTTAGCATAATATTTTAAGGGATCATAAGATGTTTGAATTGTCAGCACGTGCGCAAGATTATATTGAACGGACGAAAGCCTTTATAAAAAATGAAATTGAACCGATTGAGACCGATTTTTGGAATGAAGTTCATGAGCTCAATCAAGGTGGGGATTGGACCAAATGGCAATGGCCTATACAAATAGAAGCCTTAAAAGACAAAGCCAAAGCGGCAGGGCTTTGGAATATGTTTTTGCCTTGTCCTGAGCTAGGTCAAGGCTTATCTGTTCAAGAATATGCACATATTGCTGAACTTACAGGACGCAGTTTAATTGCTCCAACCGTGTTTAATTGCAATGCACCTGACAGTGGTAATATGGAAGTATTGTGGCGTTATGGCAGTGAAGCACAAAAACAACAATGGTTAATGCCACTATTAGATGGAAAAATCCGTTCAGTATTTTGTATGACTGAACCTGAGGTTGCTTCAAGTGATGCGACCAATATGCAAGCTACAGCAGTCGTCGTTGGCGATGAAATTGTTTTAAATGGTCGTAAATGGTGGTCGTCAGGTTTAGGTGATCCAAACGCCAAAATCATTATTTTTATGGCACATACACCAGACGAAACCAAAGACCGTCATCATCAACATTCCATGGTTTTAGTTCCTGTTGAAACGGCAGGCGTTAAAATTGAACGTATGTTGCCTGTATTTGGTGATTATGATGCACCACATGGTCACGGCGAAGTCAGTTTCGATAATGTTCGCGTACCTGTAACCAATTTTATTGGCGGCGCAGGTCAAGGTTTTGAAATTGCTCAAGGACGTTTAGGGCCTGGACGTATTCACCATTGCATGCGTTGTATTGGCGCTGCGGAAAAATCGTTAGATTTGATGATTGACCGTGGTATGAGCCGCACTGCTTTTGGTCAAGAAATTCTTAAACTGGGTGGTAATTTAGAACGCGTTGCAGAAGCACGAGTTGCCATCGATCAAGCACGACTTTTAACTTTGTATGCTGCTTATAAAATGGATACGTTAGGTAACATGGCCGCTTTAACTGAAATTTCTGCCATTAAAGTGGTTGCGCCTAGTGTGCTGGAAAAAGTGGTTGATATGGCCATTCAGATTCACGGTGGTGCTGGGGTTTCACGCGATACGCCTTTAACAGGTTTCTTTGCGCAAGCACGTAGCCTACGTTTAGCCGATGGTCCAGATGAAGTACATAAAGGTATGATTGCTAAACTTGAATTGGCAAAACGTGGTTACAGCTCACGTCGTAAGTAAGATTAAAAAATATAAATGATGCTCGATGAGACCTCTTACAATTTTGCTTAAATTTTTCTGTTTATGCAGGAAAATTAAAAAGGTATAAATAAAGTAAGAAGTCTTTTTTAAATTGAAGATTTAGGGAAATAAGAATGTCAGTGATTGATGTTGGCGGAAATGTTCGTGAAGGCGAAGAACTTGATATCGTTGCGGTAGAAAATTGGCTTAAAACACAAGGTGTTGATTTACAAGGTCAAGTTGAAGTGACTCAATACTCAGGTGGTGCTTCCAATTGGACCTACCGTTTAAAATATGACAATACTGATTTAATTCTACGTCGCCCACCAAAAGGCACTAAAGCTAAATCTGCCCATGATATGGCACGTGAATATCATGTACAAAAGAATCTGGCACCTTTTTATTCAGCATTGCCTGAAATGGTTGCACTGTGTCAGGATGAATCCGTTCTTGGCTGTGATTTTTATGTGATGAAACGCATCAAAGGGATTATTCCTCGCGCAAAATTACCCCCTGAATTGCAATTTGATGAAGCCGATGTACATCAACTTTGTACCAATGTTATTGATAAATTAATTGAACTGCATCAAGTACCCTATCAAGGGACTGAACTTGAACAATTAGGCAAAGGCGACGGTTATTGTCGTCGTCAGGTTGAAGGGTGGGATGCTCGTTATGCAAAAGCCCATACGCTGAATGTGCCTTCATTTAAGTTCGTGCGCAAATGGTTACATGACAATATTCCTCCAGATTCTAAAACCTGCATTATTCATAATGATTGGCGTTTTGATAATGTGATTTTAGATCCCAAAAATCCAACTGAAGTGATTGGTGTCTTGGATTGGGAAATGGCGACTTTAGGTGATCCATTGATGGATTTAGGTTCTGCTTTGGCCTATTGGGTAGAAGAAACAGACCATCACATTTTTAAGTCTACACGTCGTCAACCAACAAATTTAAAAGGCATGTTTACACGTAAAGAAGTGGTTAAATATTATTTAGATAAAACAGGTTTACACACTGATAATTGGACTTTTTATGAAGTGTTCGGTATTTTCCGTTTAGCGGTCATTGCGCAGCAAATTTACTATCGTTACTATCATAAGCAAACCAATAATCCTGCATTTAAGGACTTTTGGATCGTGATTCATGCCTTACATATTCGTGCCTTAAAACTTATTGGCAAACAAAAATTCGAAGCCAATGAAATTGCACAAAAATATATATCCAAACTACAGGAAATTTTAGCGAAATGACCACAATTTATCTGATTCGTCACGGGCAAGCTTCTTTTGGTGCAGAAAGTTATGACAAACTTTCTCCGAATGGTGAATTACAGGCAAAATTATTAGGTCAGTATTTTAATAAGATTCTAAAAGAAGAACCCTATGTTGTGGCAGGTTCAATGCAACGACATCAACAAACGGCAAATCTAGCTTTAGCTGAATGTTTTCCAGAAGCCAGTATCGTGACTGACCATGCTTGGAATGAGTTTAATCATCAACAAGTTTTTGCCCAGTATGAACCGCGTTTTAATGAACCACATTTACTTAAAGCAGATGTGGAAAATGAAACCAATCCACGTGCTTATTTAGCCAAAATTTTTGAAGGTGCTATTGAACGCTGGACGGGTGGTGATTATCACCATGAATATGATGAGTCTTGGCCCGATTTTAAAAATCGTGTGGAAACAGCACTGCAAAATTTAAGTGATGAACTTGCAAAAACCAAACCTCGTTATGCGGTGGTCTTTACATCGGGTGGTGTGATTTCAGTGGCAGCAGGTAAATTACTTGAGTTAAGTGCAAATCGTACTTTTGCTTTAAATTGGGCGATTACCAATACCAGTATGACCACATTACGTTTGGTTGGAAATGAACCTCAACTCCTGAGCTTAAATGAGCACCATTTTATAAAAGTTGAAGACTCTCAATTGCTTACATGGATTTGATTGTAGAAAAATAGGAAAAATAAATAACATGGCAAAAACGATTTTAATTACTGGTGCAAGTTCTGGTATCGGTGCAGGTATGGCACGTGAATTTGCACAAAAAGGCTATAACCTTGCAATTTGTGCACGCCGTTTAGAGCGCCTTGAAACATTAAAACAAGAGCTTGAAAGCAAATATGGAATTAAAGTCATCGCAAAAACTTTAGATGTAACTCATTACGATCAAGTCTTTGAGGTATTTAAAGCATTTAAAGCAGAATTTGGCACGATTGACCGAATTATTGTCAATGCCGGTGTAGGTGAGGGGCGCCGAATTGGTAAAGGTAACTTTGCTATTAATAAAGCCACTGTTGAAACTAATTTTATTTCTGCACTTGCGCAATGTGAAGCTGCGGTTGAAATTTTCCGTGCACAAAATTTAGGTCATTTGGTGATGATTTCATCGATGAGTGCAATGCGTGGCATGCCAAAACATTTAACCGCTTATGGTGCAAGTAAAGCAGCAGTAGCACATTTAGCAGAAGGCATTCGTGCAGAATTGATTGATACCCCTATTAAAGTTACGACAATTTTCCCTGGTTATATTCGAACTGAGTTAAATGAAGGTGCAAAAAAATTACCTTTTGAAGTGGACGAAAAAACAGGGTCACATTTACTTGCCAAAGCCATTGAGAAAGAACCTGTTAAGGCGTATGTTCCACAATGGCCGTGGTTACCACTTGGTTTGGCAATGAAAATATTGCCATTAAAGTTGGTGAATAAATTGGGTTGATCTAAAAAGGCTCATATCGAGCCTTTGTTATTTTCAAATGAATCTTAAATATGTTTTTAAAAATCTCGACACTCGTATTAATTCCAGCACTGTTGATACAAGGCTATACAGTCAAAAAAAATACACTACGTTTGCCTGAACCCGATGGAAATCGTCAGGGAACGATCGGGGCCGGAAACCCATTGTCAATTTTGATTCTAGGCGATTCAGCTGCGGCAGGTGTAGGCGTACAAATACAGGAAGATGCTTTGCTGGGTTCAGTATTGAAGCAGTTAAAAAACCAGTATGAAATTCGTTATATGTTAGAGGCCACAACGGGCTATAGCAGCGCACAAATTATAGAAACAGCTCAAAATATGCCTCATCAGCATTTTGATGTTGTTATTACCTCTGTCGGGGTAAATGATATTACCAAACTCACACAGCCAAAAAACTGGATTAAAAAACAACAGCAGCTTTACACCGAAATTAATCAAAAATTTACCCCTCACATCATTATTGCATCGGGTGTGCCGCCCATGGATTTGTTTCCAGCTTTGCCTAATCCCTTAGCGTGGTTATTTGGTCAATATGCCAAGAAAATGAATCAGGCACTTAGACAATTTGTGCAAAAACAACAGAATATGCAGTGGATTGAATACGATTTGGTTCGTTTTAAAACATTAAATTTAGAAATGGCCGCAGATGGTTTTCATCCTAGTAAGGAAATATATGCACTTTGGGCTGAGCAAGTAGCAGAAAAAATTCGCAAAATGTTTTAAATTAATCAGAATCCTTTGAAATAGCTTGTTATGTCGACTGAATCAGAAATTGAAACGCATCCACTTCAGCCATTCCTTCCTGAAAATGCTAAATTGTTAATGTTGGGAAGTTTTCCACCGCCTAGAACACGTTGGAAAATGGATTTTTATTATCCAAATTATCAAAATGATATGTGGAAAATTTTTGGTTTAGTGTTTTTTCAAAATAAAGAACACTTTCTTGATCTAGCAAATAAAAATTTTAAAGAACAACTTATTCGTGATTTTTTAACGGAAAAGGGCATTGCCATTTTTGATACGGCTTATCAGGTCATTCGTTTAAAAGGCAATGCGTCTGATAAATTTCTACAAATAGCAAAGCCGACTGATTTAGCGCAACTTTTACAAGATATACCTCAGTGCTACAATGTGATGACGACTGGAGATAAAGCCACAGATACTTTAATGCTTTCTATGCCAGAAGGGACTGAAAAACCTCAAATTGGACAGTCTTCAAAAACATATTTCGCTGAACGTGACATAACTTTATACCGTATGCCTTCATCTTCACGGGCTTATCCTTTAGCTGTCGAAAAGAAAGCTGAAGACTATGCTCAATTATTTGAAGAAATAGGCTTACTTTAAGAAAGTTTGGTCTTTGATTAATCCTATAGGTTAATCAACAAGTAAAGCAAATCTATAAACTGCTAATTGAAGGTTTAATTGTCATACTCGACATAATCCCACAGATTTAAACGTGCTTTAATTTCTGTACGGATTTTTGGCAACATCGGGAAGAGTGTGCCATCTAGCCACAAACTTAAAGCTTGTGCAGAAACTTTCTTCTGTTCTACATCAATGATTTGAGCACCTTTAACCAAGAGTAGTGTTTCTTCATTGGTTTCAGTTTCAATACCTTTAAATAAAACCTGAAGTTCAAATCCTGTATCTAAAATAAGCCACTCAAGTTCAATTTGAATATTTTCATTCGACTTTAAAACGACTTGACCTTCTAAAAGATCACTGTCAGATAAACAGTTATGTTCTACTCGAACTTTAGACAAAAACCATTCTTGGCGACCTAAATCATCGAGGGTTTTATAAGGCAATAAAATATCATTTAAATTAAATTGACGGCTTAAATCAAAAAATTGCATGGGAGAGAGTCACGATCAGGAGAAAAAGAGTTTAATACTCGAAAAGTGAAATGTTAAAGCAAAGGTGCCGATGAGTAAAACCTTTGCATAAATTGATTGAATTTATGTATAAATATAAATCAAAACTTTATAAGTTCTAAAAAACAATGTTAATAAAAGAAGTTGCTAGCCCCATTGATTTAAGAAAACCTGAAGATGCAGCACAATGGGCAAATGAAGTGAATATCAAAAGGCCATGGCGATATGCATTTTTTGATTATTATGCCGAGCTGATACAACAGTCAAATGCTAGAAATGTTCTAGAAATTGGCGCTGGCCCCGGATATTTGGCTAAACACCTCTTAGAAAGATGTCCGAATATTCACTATACTGCTTTTGACTTTTCTGAAGCGATGCATGCTCTTTCAAGAAATAGATTGCTTGCAAATGAGTTACAAAGAACCCGTTATGTAGTTGGAGATTTTAAACAACCCGATTGGGTTGATCCACTTACTAGATATGATGTCATCATTATGCATCAAGCTTTGCACGAGCTACGCCATAAAGCATATGCAATGGATTTTCATCATATTGTAAAAACAACACTGCTTAACTCGAATGCAACTTATTTGCTATGTGATCATTTATTTGCTGAAAGTGCCATGACCAATAATGAACTTTATATGTCAAAACAAGAGCATTTAGTCAGTTTGCAGCAAGCAGGGTTTACACAGATTGAAATTTCACTCGAAATAAAAGGCTTATGTGGATTTAAATGTCATTAATTTGTCATTACATCATCCATTCAATAGGCAAGTAGGATACCGCTTGCATAGCAAAACGCTGAAATTTCGTCGTTTCTGGGTCATGTTTATATTCTACAATTGAGCCATCTTTATGCTGATCAAGCCAAATGATTTCGCCTTGTTTATTTAATTTTAATTCGTAGGCAATTTGCGGTAAATATTGATCAAGTGATCTGGAAATATATTTTTGTAGAACATCAGATTCAACCACAAGTCCAACTTCACTGTTTAAATTGGCTGAACGAGGGTCGAAATTAAATGAACCAATAAAGACCATGCCATCTATATCAAAAAATTTGGCATGTAAGCTAGAGGTATTTTTGCCTTTGGCAGGAATGACATTTCCTGTGACCACTTCATACCAAGTTCGTTTAGTGCGTTCAATATAGGGCTTAAATTCATACAGTTTAATGCCATTTTGCAGTAAATCATGACGATATTTTTGATAAAAGGCATGCACCACTGCAACATCATTGGCAAGAAATGAGTTGGTTAAAATTCTAATCCGGACATCATCTTTGCTTAGATTAACTAAATAGTCTGTACCTTTACGCGTAGGTACAAAATAGGCTGAAACTAATTCAAGATGCTGCTTCGGCTCCCCCATAATATTGAGCATTTGACTATAAATAAGCTGATCATTGGTCGCTTCGCCACGAATTTTATTTGGTGAATCTGCGATAAAATGGGCTTTTGCCCAATTAATAGGACGATCTTTTAAGTGTTTATTGATTTGTTTTTCGGCTAATTCAATGCGTTTTTTTAACTGATCTTTTTGTAAGGCTGTAAGCTCATAATACTGACGCAATTTATAAAGCTGTTCTTGATTGCCATTGCCCAAAAGTTGTGGCACTGAATAACTTAAGTTGTCATTCCAAAACTCATGAAAAACGTCATTGGCATGTTGAACAGCAGTGCCATAGAACAAAATATCCATATCGGTAAATTGAAAATTATCACTCGCATCAAAATATTCACGGCTAATATTACGACCACCAGTAACCGCAATTGCACCATCGGCAATAATGAGTTTATTGTGCATACGATGGTTAATATGTTTTAAACGAAATGCGTAATCAATGACACGTAGTTTTCTGAATCTATAAGGATTAAATAATTTAATTTCAAAATTGGGATGTGCTGCAAGTTGTTTTAAGGTGGCATCAAGTTTGGTTCCGTTCTGATCATCAATCAATAGCCGAACCTTGACCCCACGATCTGCTGCTTTTAAAAGTTCAGCCAGCATGAGATGCCCAATCGAATCATCTTCCCAAATGTAATACTGTAAATCGATATTATGCTGTGCTTTATTAATCAGATGTAGTCTTGAGGCAATGCTGCTAAAGGCATCATCCAAAGCCAAATAAGCCGTTAAGCCTTGCGACATTTGCGTGTCGACATTCGAACCGTTTAACCAGTGTTCCGCATGAATCTGAATAGGCGGTTGTTTATTTGATTGATTCATAGGCAAACTACACCCCGTCAACGTAATGAGTGCTAAAGAAAACATGACAGCATGAGTGAATGGTTTAATTAGCATAATTATTATGGCGTCATTAAGTTATAAGTACATATTATCATCATGTTAAAGGTTGAATCTGATAATAAAAAGCGGTTACTGTAGCTCATCTGTTAAAGAACTAAATAAAGGATAGCTCTCTTATGAAATCACGTGCAGCAGTCGCATTTGGTCCAGGTGAACCGCTTCAAATTGTCGAGTTGGATGTTGCTCCACCAAAGGCGGGTGAAGTTCTGGTTAAAATTACCCATACAGGTGTGTGCCATACCGATGCGTTTACTTTGTCGGGTGATGATCCTGAAGGTGTATTTCCAGCGGTACTGGGTCATGAAGGTGCCGGTATTGTGGTTGAAGTGGGTGAGGGCGTAACCAGTGTCAAACCGGGTGATCATGTAATTCCACTTTATACGGCTGAATGTGGCGAGTGTTTATTCTGTAAATCTGGAAAAACCAACCTTTGCGTCGCTGTTCGCGCGACTCAAGGTAAAGGTGTGATGCCTGATGGTACGACACGTTTTTCTTATAATGGTCAGCCAATTTATCATTACATGGGCTGTTCAACCTTTAGTGAATATACCGTGGTTGCTGAAGTGTCTTTGGCGAAGATTCATCCTGATGCAAATCCTGAACATGTCTGTTTGTTGGGTTGTGGTGTAACAACAGGGATTGGCGCTGTACATAATACGGCTAAAGTGCAAGAGGGTGATTCAGTCGCAGTCTTCGGTTTAGGGGGGATTGGTCTTGCTGTGGTACAAGGCGCGCGTCAAGCCAAAGCAGGTCGTATTATTGTGGTTGACATGAATCCAGAAAAATTCAAACTGGCTGAAGAGTTTGGTGCGACTGACTTCTTAAATCCAAAAGATTATGACAAGCCGATTCAACAAGTGATTGTGGAAATGACAGACTGGGGCGTAGACCATTCATTTGAATGTATTGGTAATGTCAATGTTATGCGTTCAGCGCTTGAATGTGCGCACCGTGGCTGGGGACAATCCGTGATTATTGGTGTAGCAGGTGCAGGTCAGGAAATTTCGACTCGCCCATTCCAATTGGTCACTGGTCGTACTTGGAAAGGTACTGCATTCGGTGGCGTGAAAGGTCGCTCTCAACTTCCGGGTATGGTTGAAGATGCAATGAAAGGTGATATTCAGCTTGAGCCTTTTGTCACGCATACCATGGGGTTAGATCAAATTAATGAAGCTTTTGATTTGATGCATGAAGGTAAATCTATTCGTTCAGTGGTGCATTTTCAAGATTAATTTATTTTGCGCAATATAAAAAATGGGCAGATTGCCCATTTTTTATATTGCGTATTTTAAGCAGTTGCTTTAATCACTTCAGCAATAGATTCAGCGACATAATCAATATTATTTAAGTTTAAACCCGCCGCACACATACGACCACTACGCACTAAATAAATGCCGTATTTGTCTTTTAAAATATCGACTTGTTCAGCCGTTAAGCCGGTATAGCTAAACATACCTTGTTGTTTAACCAAATAGCTAAAGTCATGTGTAGGCAATGCTTGGCTTAATTTTTCATTTAAAATTTGACGCATTTTGATAATACGTTCACGCATTTCTTTCAGCTCTGCTTCCCACTGTGAAGTGAGGTCTGCATCATTCAGCACGTTATCGACCAATAAGGCACCAGTCGTTGCTGGGCTTGAATAGATACGACGTACAGTGGCTTTAAGTTGACCCAATACTTTTTGTGCCGTGGCTTGATCATCACAGACAAATGTTAAACCACCCACACGCTCACCATAAAGCGAGAAAATTTTAGAGAATGAATTACTGACAATAAAATTCATGCCTGATTGATCTAAAGCGCGAATCGCATACGCATCTTCTTCTAAACCCTGACCAAAACCTTGATAGGCAATATCTAAAAATGGAATTAGGTCTTGTTTTTTTAAGACGTCAATCACTTGATCCCATTCCGCAGGCGTTAAATCTGCACCTGTCGGGTTATGACAACAAGGGTGTAATAACACAATGCTTTTAGCAGGAAGTTTGCTTAATTTTTCCAGCATTTCAGCAACATTGACACCGTTGGTTGTAGCATCAAAATAAGGATAGAAGTGCGAGTGAATCCCCGCACCATTAAAGATCGCAATATGGTTTTCCCAAGTCGGTTGGCTGACCCAAACATCGGATTCAGGAAAATATTTTTTTAAGAAATCTGCACCGACTTTAAGCGCGCCAGAACCCCCTAAAGTTTGAATGGTCACCGCACGACCATCTAAGCGAGCTTGACTGTTTTTACCCAAAACAAGGGCTTGAGTTGCCTCATTATATGACTTCAAACCATCCATCGGTAAATATAGTTTGACCTTATCATTGCTTGGTTCAATGTTTTTATATGCAGCTTTAATGGCATTGAGTTGCGGAACAATATTGTCCTCATTGTAATAAAGCCCAATGCTTAAATTAACTTTTTCTGTCCGTTCATCTTTACCAAATTCTTCCATCAAAGAAAGAATCGGATCACCTGCATAAGTATCAACATGTTGAAACATGAATACATCCTTCATTATATGTAATAAACAAATTAAGCTTTTGCTATAGATCGTATTTTATCTTTTAATGCCAATGGATTGTCCGTTATTTTCTTATTTTTAAACTTTCTTATTTTTTGAGAAAGAACTGATTCAAAATAGGATATGTTGAATCAAGCATCTGCTGTGTCTAGGGTGAAATACATTTGATGGCTTTGACCTGAATGAAAAATGTTCGATAGATCTAAGTAAAGATTAACTGATTTATGTCATTTTTTTTGTATAAAACTATTGTCAAATGTATAAATACAGCGTATTTTTATCTCAAGACACATACTTTTTTGAAGAAATAAAGATGTTAAAGCAACCAGTAATCTCAAACGCGACTTATTATTTTTGGCAATTTAGATAATTGCCTGAATGCGTTCGGGCAAGAAATGGTTGCCCACCAAGTTAACACCTGATCGGCAACCCTGATCAGGTTTTTTTATGCTTTATTTTTTTACACTTTTTGGAGTTACCCCATGAAAACATTAAATTATTCATATTTTAGCAACTTTTATTGGTTTTACTTTAATCAAATGATGACGCAATCCATTAGACCCATAACGCTCAAATAAAAGATTGGACTGAAAAAACAGTCCCTAGGAAAGTTCCATGAATGCTTTAAATACTGCTTTACAACAAACTCAAACGACTACAAAAGAAACCATCTTAAGCTTGCCTCACCAATTGAAGGCGCAATTGTCTTTGTCTACAAAATTGGCGCAACAAATTGCTGATCAGCGTCAGACAATTCAAAATATTTTAGAAGGCAAAGATCATCGTTTGATGATTGTGACAGGTCCATGTTCAATTCATGACCCCATTTCTGCACTTGAATATGCTCAAAAATTACAACAATTACAAAGCCAAGTCTCAGATCAAATTTTCCTCGTTATGCGTGCATATATTGAAAAACCACGTACCACGATTGGTTGGAAAGGTTTTCTATATGACCCAAATTTAGATAATTCATCGAATATGCAATTGGGATTAGAAAAATCACGTGAGTTATATTTACAAATTATCGACATGGGCTTGCCGATTGCAGCTGAAATTTTAAGCCCTATGGCAACGGCTTATTTCGATGACTTACTGGCTTGGGGTGCAATTGGTGCACGTACCAGTGAATCACAAATTCATCGTGAAATTTCAAGCCACATGCCGTACAGCATTGGTTTCAAAAATGGCACGGATGGCTCAATTCAAATTGCACTTGATGCGATTCAATCTGCTTCTCACTCACACCAGTTCATGGGCATGAGCCAGTCTGGTTTACCTTGTATTTTGGAATCACAAGGCAATAGAGCAGCGCATTTGATTTTACGTGGTGCAAATTCAGGGCCTAATTATCAATTGGCTGAAATTGAAAAAATTAAAGCAAAAAGCAAAGCTGAATTACCTGCGTTAGTGATTGATTGTAGTCATGGAAACAGTCATAAAAACCCATTAGTACAAACTGAAGTTTTACGTACTATAGTGGCTGAACGTGTACACACCAATGTGCGTGGTGTGATGTTAGAAAGCCATTTGGTTGATGGTCAGCAAAAAATTTCATGTGATATGACTTATGGTCAATCTGTAACAGATGGTTGTTTAGGTTGGGATAAAACACATCAACTTTTATTGGACGTTGCAGATTCATTACGTATTTCTCAATTGAAACGTAGTGCTTAATACGACTCAAAACATGGTTATGTTGCAATGAAGCTCTTTTAAAAGGGCTTCATTCTTTTAAATCTGTCCATTTATGTTAGATGTTTAAATTTAGATCACGACTTTGTTGATGCGATATACAGTTCTTTAAAATTCTTTTAACCAATTAAAATTAACAAATTTGAGTCATCGCACTTCTTTATGCACAATATTAAAAATTGATACTAAGTAATAACTAATTGTTTAATAAATACATAACTAACGATATGCAATTGTTATTTAGTACATTTAAATAATGTTTAATGGGGAAGAGTATGTACAGTGCGGAATTATTGGAAGAAGCGCGTAAAATAATATTTCATATGCTGACCAAAGTTGTGGAATATGGCGGGTCTGACTTATTTATTTCAGCAGATTTCCCACCGAGTATTAAGCATCAAGGATTGATGAAACCTATTGGGCAACAGGCTTTAACTGCCGATAAAACTAAATTATTTGCCTATAGTTTAATGAATGAGACTCAACGACAGGAATTTGAAAAAGAACTTGAGTGTAATTTTGCTATTAGTGTTCCCAATGTTTCGCGTTTTCGTATTAATGTGTTTCAGCAACAATTACAAGTGGGGATGGTGATTCGTACCATTACCGCAGAAATTCCAAATTTTGCGCAGTTAAAATTACCTGAATCGTTAAAAGATGTAATGATGGCAAAAAGGGGCTTAGTGCTCGTTGTGGGTGCAACAGGTTCGGGTAAATCGACGTCCTTAGCTGCCATGATTGATCATCGTAATGAAAATTCGGCTGGACATATTATTACGGTTGAAGATCCGGTTGAATATGTACATAAACATAAGAAGTCGATGATTACCCACCGCGAAGTGGGAGTCGATAGTCATTCATGGCACAATGCCTTGAAAAATACTTTACGCCAAGCGCCTGATGTAATTTTGATTGGTGAAATCCGTGATACTGAAACCATGGAACACGCCATTGCCTTTGCTGAAACAGGGCATTTATGTTTAGGCACTTTGCACGCCAATAATGCCAATCAAGCGCTAGATCGAATTATTAACTTTTTCCCTGAAGAGCGAAAAAATCAATTGTTGATGGATTTATCTTCAAATATGAAAGCGATTATTTCTCAGCGTTTAGTCCGTACTCAAGATGGTCGTGGACGTCGTGCGGCCATTGAAATTTTGCTCAATACACCCTTGATTGGCGATAATATTCTCAAAGGTCAGCTTCATGAACTTAAAGAAATTATGAAAAAATCACGCGAACTGGGTATGCAAACCTTCGATCAGGCTTTATTCGATCTTTATAATGAGGGTTCAATTAGTTATGAAGAAGCCTTACGTAATGCTGACTCGATGAATGAATTACGTTTACAGATTAAATTAAAAAGTACCCGACCAGATCAAGCCGCTGCAACTCCAGCTTCATCATTTAGCATGAAACCAGAGGGTGATGCCGATGAAAGTGATGCGAAACAAGAACCTGTGACTTCCAGTTGAAAAAATAAGTTTCTAGTGCGGTAATTGATTAAATGGGTATGATTCAAACCTTGGATCATGCCCATTTTATTGAGACTTAGAAATGAGGCGATTTATAGTGCTTAAAAAGTTCAATTTTTTGCAATACGACCATTTTTTACTCACACAATCATGACTTCGAATTATTGAGCTTCTTTGGGATGGTCTACATATAATTTATAAAACACTAAGCTTAATGCGGTAATGCATGCACAAAGTAAATAGGCAAAGCTATAACCTTGCTGAGCAATCACAAGACCCAATAAAATTGATCCAAGTGCAATGCCTAAGTCATAACAGGTAAAAAAAGTAGATGTTGCATGTCCAATTCGATCTTTCGCTGAACGCTGAATAGAAAGGGTTTGTAAACAAGGCTGAGCTGAACCAAAACCCATTCCGATAAATATCGCAGCAATCATTAAACCCACGACGGAATTGATTTGACTTAAAATGATTAGCCCCATTGAGAACAGGGCAATAGCAGGATAAACCACATAATTTGCACCTTTTCGATCATAAATTTTCCCTGTAATTGGTCGTAAACTCATCATTGAAATGGCAAAGACCACAAAAAATAAACTGGCGTAGGGCAGTAAATTTTTTGATTCCGCAAAGGTTGAAATAAACGACATAATACTGGCATAAGAAAAGGAAACGAGGATTGCCATAATGGAAACTGGTAGCGCTTTTTTCTCGACAAAATCGTGCAGCGTTAAACGGCGCTTTACTTGAGTGATTACTGATTTAGTCTCTGCTTGAATGGGAATCATGAAGCAAAAAATGAAACCGAGGCAAATAATTGCAGCAAGAATTCCTGCAACTGTGGTGTATGCAAAGGGTTGAATCAAGGTAAGGCCGATGAGTGGCCCAAGGACAACACCTAAATTAATAGACATGACAAAATATCCCATGCCTTCGCCTTTACGTTTTGCAGGAATAAAGTCATTGGCAATCGGGACGGTTACAGTGGTTAAAATACTGAACCAAATTCCATGTAAGAATCGAATGGCCAAGAGAATGGTCAGATTATCTGCGAATAAATAGGCAAAAGAGAATAGACAAAATAAGGCTTCGGAAATATAGAGTGTTTTTTTACGTCCAAATTTCTCAATGATTAATCCGCTAAAGGGACGAACTGCAATGGATGACGCCATGAATAAGGTCATGGCTAAACCCGCTTGTGCTAACGTGCCATGTAATTCATTTAAAATATAAATCGGCAAGATAGTCGTCTGTGCAAAATAAAACACAAACAAAAAAAGGTTATTGGCTAGACATAGAATAAAAGATTTATTCCACAGTTGTTCGGCATTCTCTGAAGACATAATTTACCTAGATAATCATAAGTGATATACGGCTGATGAGGCTTATTAAACAATTATTTTTAAGCTAGGAAGATTAGATTAGAGATAAGTCAAATCGTCGTTAGACGCTATAGATCTTAAATTGTTTTTGTTGAAAAGTATATCTTTTTAAGAATTATTGATTAAACTATCAAAAAATTAGTAATTATTTTTAATAAAAAATCATATTATGATTTTTGGTTGATAATCCTTATATTTCTACATAAATAAAAAAATCAGCCATAAAGGCTGATTTTTGATGCTGAAGACTAGGTTTATAAGCCTGCTTCATATTCACTGCTTGAGAGTAGTTTTTCTATGTCTGCTATGTTGTTTGGCTTAATTTTATAAATCCAACCTTTACCATAAGGATCATCATTAACAAAGTCTGGATCATCTTCAAGGCTTGAATTCACTTCAACCACTTCACCTGAAATCGGCGCATGAATATCAGATGCTGTTTTCACCGATTCGACCACACCAGTTTGCTGACCTGCGGTAATTTGCTGACCGAGTTCAGGTGTTTCTACATAGACTAAATCGCCTAATGCATCCTGTGCATGGTCAGAAATACCTGTAATGACCAGATCACCTTCAATTTTGACCCATTCGTGAGTGCTTGCATACTTCAATTCTGAAGGATGATTCATTGATGACTCCTTTAAAATATTCAAATCATTTTTGCCATGTTTTATACATGTTTTTTGATCAAAACGAAAGTTTATAAATAAGGATCTTTACGCCAATTGCTTGGGCTACGACCACTCCAACGCTTAAATGCCCGACTAAAATTGGCAACATCGCTGTAGCCAAGTTCATCTGCAATGAGTTCTAAGGTGTAATCTGTTCGTGAAAGGAGCGATGTTGCATGACGATAGCGAACTTCATCGACTAAGGTTGAAAAAGAAGTTCCTTCGGCAGCCAACTGGCGTTTTAAAGTCCGATCAGACATATGTAAACGGTCTGCGACATTTTCAATACTTAAATAATGTTGTTCCGAATTGGTCAAAATGTCACGTACCCGCATGGCTAGGCGTCGGCGTTCACCTAATGCAGACAATTCAGCTTCACATTGATTAATCGCAATTTGACTGGCAATTGGGTCGGCATTCACCATTTTAAAACTGAGGTATTTTTTATCAAAACTCGACAATAAATGCGGTTGTTCAAAACGGAAGTTATGTGATGGAAACTTAGTGATATAGCGTTCAAAACCAGAGGGTTGAGCAAAATCAAAATCTATATCACCCGATAAATCATCACAACCTGTTAAAGCCTTCGCCATCGTGATGATGCCAAACGTCAGAGCAATGGTAATTTCTGTCCGTAAAGGCTCAATATCAAAATCACATTGTAATTGCAGCGTTGCTTTTTCGCCAAAGGTGGAAAAATAAAGCTGTAAAAAAGGCATGCGCAGCTGAATAAAGCGGTTGGCCAACACCAAAGCATCGGTAATATCGTGTGCAGTCATAATGGCATAGCCAATAAAACCATGAATCGAGATGCGCATTTGCGTACCCAAATGAAAACCTAAAGTCGGTTCTCCTGTTAAGCGTAATGCATGTTTCACCAGCTCATTTGCAACCGATGTCGGAATGCGAAAATTGGGATCTGCCAATAACTCACTGCTTAAATGAAAGGGTGTAAACAATGCTTCTGCATTGTAGCCCCAACGAGACACGACATCTAAGAGGAGCAGACCGTAAACACCGGGGATTCCTTGATCTTGTTTTGGAGAAATCGTTTTCATGCGCTATCCATTGCACTTTCGTTGTTTTTCTATTTGTTGGTTTTCATATTGGCATGAAAAGAAACAGTATTCTATTAAAATTGTTCGACAATTATTTTAAAGTCTTCAAATTAAGCAGCTTTAAATTCTTTTTTAAAGACCACAATTTTTGTCGTAGAAATTAATAAAACATCATCATTTTGATTCAATGTTTGCGTTACATAGGTCACGATAGCGCGGTCAGTTTTGGTTTTTGATGGCGTAATCGCAACAATTTCAACTTCAACACGAATTTTATCGTTAGGACGAGTCGGTCTTGGCCAGCGAATACTAGATTCTGAACCAATCAGTCCATACGCGACAGGAAAACATTCTGTCCATAAGCGCATCGTTACAGCAGAAGTGTGCCATCCACTTGCGGCAATCCCTTGGAAAATAGGATGCGCTTTGGCTTGATCTTCATCGGTATGAAAAACTTGTGGATCATAAGCATGGGCAAATTGTTTAATTTCTTCTAATGTCATTTCATATTCACGACTAATGAAACAATCACCCAGTTTTATATCTTCTAAATACAACATTAATCCAATTCCTTTTTCTTCAAAGCTTGTTGCTCAATTAAAAAACTGCCAGTTTGTCTTTGCCATAAATGCGCATAAATCCCACCTAGCGCGACCAGTTCATCATGCGTACCTTGTTCTGCAATATGGCCTTGATCTAATACAATCAAACGATCCATTTGTGCAATTGTTGAAAGTCGATGCGCAATTGCGATGACTGTTTTTCCTTTCATTAATTCATCCAAACTGGATTGAATTGCAGCTTCAACTTCAGAGTCTAAAGCACTGGTGGCTTCATCTAAAATTAAAATAGGCGCATCTTTTAAAAATACGCGTGCGATGGCAATGCGTTGACGTTGCCCACCAGAGAGTTTTACACCGCGTTCACCAACATAGGCTTCATAACCCGATTTACCCCGTAAGTCGGTGAGTTGAGGAATAAAATCTTCTGCTTTGGCTTTGCGAACAGCTTCAAACATTTGTTCATCTGTTGCATTGGGACGACCATATTTAATGTTTTCAGCCACAGTGCGGTGTAATAAAGAGGTGTCTTGGGTCACCAAGGCAATACTTTTACGCAAACTGTCTTGAGTTACATCTTGAATGTTCTGACCATCAATCGAAATACGACCTTGGTTGATCTCATAAAAATGTAATAACAATTGGATAAGTGTAGATTTTCCTGCTCCAGAACGACCGACGATACCAATTTTTTCACCCGGTTTGATGGTTAAATTTAAATGATCAATCACATTTTTATTGTTATAAGCAAAGCTGACCTCTTCAAATTTGATTTCACCCTGTGGCACTTGTAATGGGGAAGCATCTTTTTTGTCTTGGATGTTAATAGGGCGACCCAGTGTTTTCATACCATCTTGAATAGTTCCGACATTTTCAAAGAGTGCAGAGGTCTGCCACATCATAAATTCAGCAATGCTATTGAGTTTTAAAATCATGGCTGTCGTTGCCGCAATAATCCCCAATTCCGCTTGCCCGTTGATCCAAAGCCAAATGGCTGTGCCTAAAACCCCAACGTATAAAACCACACTCAATAAGTTGATGCTGATTTCATACTGTACCCCTAAACGCATTTGCTGATAAACAGTAGTCATAAAGCCTTGCATAGACTCTTTGGCATATTGGCTTTCATGACCTGCATGGGCAAATAATTTAACGGTTTGAATGTTGGTATAGGCATCGGTTACGCGTCCCGTCATGACCGCACGAGCATCGGCTTGTTTATTGGAAATTCGGCTTAAACGAGGAATGAAAAAGCAAGCTGCCGCAATAAACAACACTAACCAAAGCATCAGAGGCAAAATCAACATTGGGGAAATTGCACCCAATACAAAGCTAATGGTCACAAAATAGATCACGACATAAGCCAGCATGTCACCTAAAATCACCCAAAATTCACGTACTGCGAGCGAAGTTTGCATAACTTTGGCAGATAGGCGACCAGCAAAATCATTATGGAAAAAATCCAAACTTTGCTGTAGTAATAAATTATGAAAGCGCCAACGTAGGCGCATTGGAAAGGTGCTGTAAAGAATCTGATGTTTAATAATGGATTGAAAACTTGCAAAGAAGATATTGGCAAAAAGAATACAGGTCAAAAGGGTTAAATTTTGGGTATGTTCAGCTAAGAAAGTTTCAGGTTGGCTTTTGCTTAACCAGTTTACTAAATCGCCAATTTTTGCATAAAGTACTGCTTCAAAGCTTGCCGCTCCGGCAGTACATAATACCAATAACAATAAATAGGGGCGAACACCTGTTGCAGCTTGCCAAACAAAAGGGAAGAAACGGGTTGGAAGGGGTTCGGTTAAACCTTTAGATGGATAAGGATCGACAAGTTTTTCAAACCACTTCAACATAAGTTACACCTTTAAACCTTAATAATATTAAATTTCAGTAATTTACAATTTTCATATTAAAAACAATAATTTGATTGATAGCTTACTACACGTTTGAACCTGTGTGAACACCGATTTTGCTGTGTGAACGTGTTTATATTTGCCCCCTAATTTGCCCCATAATGAAAAAATTACGAAAGGGGCAAATTTATGGGTTCAATTTTCACTAGAACACTATCAGACGGGACTTTGCGATACAGGGCTGTGATTCGTATTCAACGCAAAGACTATCCAGCATTTAGAGAAAGTAAAACATTCACTACAAAGCGCATTGCTGAAAAGTGGGTCAAAAAACGTGAAGTCGAAATTGAGAACAACCCAGACATTTTGAACGGTAATCAACATGAGAAAAGCATAAGATTATCTGATGCCATAGATTTATATCTAAATGAAACGGAAGGGGTCTATAGTAAAACAAAAGTAAATGCCTTAAAGCTGATCAAGAAATTCCCAATCGCTAAAAAGTCTATCATGAAATTGAACAGTATGGACTTATCTGACCATGTTGCTTTAAGGAAAACATATTGTCCAAGAGTAAAGGTTGGCCCTGTAGTACCCAGTACTATTCTTCATGAATTACTACAGATACGTAGTGTCCTGACACATGCTTCAGTCATGTGGGAAACACCCGTAGATTTAAATGCATTTGACCGTACAACAGCACAGCTACGCAAAACTAGACAGATATCAGCAAGTAGAATAAGGGATAGACTTCCAACAAATGCTGAACTACAACAGCTGATAGTCCATTTTCATGAAAAATGGGAAAGCAGAGGGTTCAAACGTTATCCAATGCATTTAATTATTATGTTTGCCGTGTTTTCATGCCGTAGACAAGCTGAGCTAACAAGAATGGAGCTAAAAGATTACGATCAGGAACTACATGCTTGGAAAATTAAGAATGTTAAAACACCTAAAGGTTCTTTGGGGAATAATAAAGAATTCTCTGTATCTGAAGAATGCCAAAAAATTATTGAGATTTTGATGCGACCAGAAATAAGGAAGCGATTTAAATCGAAAAATTCTGATAAATACTTACTTCCTTTTAGTTCAGCAACGATTAGTACTGAGTTTCATATGGCATGTAAACATCTGGGAATTGAAGATCTACGCTTTCATGACTTAAGACATGAGGGGTGTACACGTTTAGCTGAAAAAGGCTTTACAGTTCCGCAGATCCAGCAATCCAGTTTGCATGATTCATGGCAAAGTCTGCAACGCTATGTTTCATTAAAGAAAAGAAAAGCCACATTAAGTTTAAATGAAATACTGCATCTCATTAATGAAATGCAGCATAGTTCTTAGCGGCTATTTCTCGCTCTTTATCAACTGCATCAGCAAGATCTTTAACGTGCACCAAAAATGGCGCACGCTTACTTGGATCCATTTTAAATACAGAAAATGGTAGCTCCTGACTATTTGCCCTTCTTAGTAATTCCGCCTTACCAATGTGCGGGTAATAATCTTTTACTATTTCCATAAGGCTTACCGTCATTGACCGATATTTTAAAAATAGAAAATCCGCAGTATTAATTTGCATACTATCCATCAAGTCATCTCCTTCAAACTTTGAAACATATCAAATGGTAATTTCACATCAACACTTGCCTTATCATTTCGAGCAATGTAGTCATTAACGATGTGATAAAGCTGCTCTGTTTCTTCATTATTGAATTGAGAGCCTGCTTTTCCAATCACACGCGCTGCAAGCGATTCACGAATGTCTTTTACCAATTCAAGATTGATCATTGGTTGGCTCCTAAATATTCAAATGCGTTTTTTGCCACAATAGAAACCTGTCCATTTCCAATGGCTTTAAGTCTGTCCACCCGATAGGCCACCCCATTAGCCACTCGACCCAATTCGGGTTCAACTGCCCACCATTGCCCCCCTCGGGAGCTACCGCAGTATTGAGTCGGACTTGTCTTCCTTTCGCTTGCCTTTCCGCTAATGATTCGTTGCTCCATTTGTTCGAATCCGATGCGGTTGGAGTTGGGAAGTTCATTACTTGTCCGGGTAATCCATTTCTTGGATTTGCACTTACTTTTCCGCGTTTGTTCCCATCCAATGCTTTTGGTGTTGCCCACATCTGTACGATCGAGCCTAAATTTGGCGATTTTCTTCTTGTGTCTGATGGAGATCCGTTTCTTTTCCAGTCCGTAGCTATTGGTGTGGGCAACAATCCAGATTCGGTCACGCTGATGGGGCGCTCCAAAGTTAGATGCTGAAAAACGTGCCCATTGTGCGTCATACCCCATTTTGGCAAGATCACTGATGACTCGGGCAAGTCCTCTGGAAACAAGCATTGGTGAGTTTTCCACGAACACGAATCTAGGTCGTACTTCACTAATAATTCGTGCCATCTCTGACCAAAGCCCAGATCGAGCACCGTCAATTCCTGTTCCTTTTCCAGCTGCACTAATGTCCTGGCATGGAAATCCGCCAGATATAACGTCAACAATTCCTTTCCATGGTTTTCCGTCAAAAGTTGTGATGTCAGACCAAATTGGGAAAGGCGCGAGAATTCCATCGTTTTGTCGTTGCGCCAAAACTTGTGCTGCGTAGGCATCACGTTCAACTGCGCAGACTGTGTTCCATCCCAAGAGATGTGATCCGAGTATTCCGCCACCAGCGCCTGCGAAAAGAGCCAACTCATTTAAAGGATTCACTGTCATGACTTTGCCCCTGTGCTTCAAACTTTGCATCGGTGACTAACTCGTCAATTTCACCAACACTTACATTGCTAAATATATGTGTCATTTTTGCCCCGAACACCGTCAGTGTCCGGGTGATACGCCACAGACAAGGATTATGTAAGCAAAGGTATTGAGATGAATAAGAGTGTCATGAATCGCTTAGATATGACTAGAGTGAAATTAAAGCAGGTTAAAACTAGAACACCTCAAAATAGCAAGGATTTGGCTAAGTTTGCTCAAAGCGCTGACATGCCAAACATCCAGTCTTATGTGCCACCAAGTGGAAACCCGCACAGGGGGCAAATTAATAGTTCTAGTATGTCAGCCTCAAACGTAACGATCCACCAAAGCTTTAAAACTGATATGACTATTAATGGTGCAAGAGAGCCGATTGAATCAGCTAATGCTGTCAAACGTCAGCAAGAGAATTCACTAGCATTTATGGCAAGGAATGCAATAAACCCACTTGTAGGATAGTTATGCTTACTGGATGTGGCCTAAAGAGCCAGATATTTTAAAATCCCGCTCTTTAACCCATCCAGTTGTATCATTTCCGTTTTTATCAACATACATGACGAATAGCCAAGTTTGATTTTCATTTTTAAATTCTTGGTATGCAATCACCGAGTCTTCGGGTATTACGAATAGATTTTTAATTTTGCATTGATTTGAAGGTGCTGAGTGGAAATATGTTCGAAACCCTTTATTCCCCTGAACAACAAAGATGTATTTTGTACCGTACATCAACCCATTATCATCAGCAATCTCACTTAATTGAGAGCAATTTACCTGTGCATATATACCTGAGCTACATGTTAGTATCATTGAAAGTAGTATTTTTTTCATGTTTAAAATTATCTATAAATAAAAATATACTAGCTCAATTCTTATTTAAATAATCAGCACAAGTGAGAAATACACAAACATAAAAGCAAAATCTTTGTAGTTTCATGTGGTTCTATTATAATCTTGAGTAGTAATTCAAAGACTTTAGAAAAAATATGACTGCTATAACGCAAATAGATATACCAATAAAGAGAAATAAAATTCAGCGCTGGCTGCTAATTGCATCTGCTGTATTTTTTGTTATTTCATTAACTGCTTTTTTTATCTCTGATAAAAGTAAAAGTGAACCTGAGATAGTTTTATATAAAGACTTACCCCTAACTGACCTATTACAGCAAGCTAATTCTAATTATGAAAATGGAGATTTTGAGAAATCTATCCCATATTTGTTAGAAGCAGCAAACCGTGGAAATGCACGTGCACAATATAGCTTGGGTTATATGTACCAAAAAGGTGAGGGCGTACAGAAAGATATTGATAAAGCCAAAGAATATTATCAATTGTCTGCAAAGCAAGGACATGTAAAAGCTAAATCAGCATTGAAAAAATTAGGAAATTAAAAAATGGCTATAACAATATTTTGGCTATTTTTAGCTTTATCTTTAGTCTGTGCCTTATTAAGTGAGTCAATTCAGGTTTGGCGGCAAAAGAAATATATTATTGATCTTGCTTCTGCAACAGGAATTAATCAGAGCGTTCGCTCTTTAAAAGAAGAAGAGCAAATCTTACGAGCTGGAATAGATGCATTAAAACTAAAAGAACAAGGCATTGGTTCTGATTATATTATTCAGTACAGTAGTTTATTGGATGATTTAGCAGAAGAACTTGCTGGACAGAATGAAAGTGAAAAATTAAAACAAGTCCGGACTGAAATTAAGCAACATCTTAAAAAAGATACAGCTGTAACCTGTACCATTCAGGATAAAAATGAACGAAAAAGAATTATTCATTTAGTTACTGAGGCGTTTAATTGCAAAGTCGAATCTTCTTTGCAGAAATTAAAATCAACAAATGTTGGGATTATTACAGCAGAAATCAAGAATTCTTACGATATTGTAAATCTTAATTCATCTAATTTAAGAACATCAATATCGAAAGATTTTCTTAATTTAAGGATAAAAGAAGCAAAATTAGGTGCAATTCTTCACGAGTTAAGGGAGCGTCAAAAGGAAGAGCAAAGAGCTTTACGAGAAGAAATGCGTGAAGAGGAGCGGGCTAATCGTGAGCAAGAAAGATTAGCTAAAGAAGCTGAACGCGACGAACAGGCTAAACAAGAAATGTTGCGTGCAGCACAAGAGGCCGCATTAAATGCCTCGGAAGCTGAACGAGCTATTTATGAAGAACGGGTGCGCCAGCTTGAAGCTGAGGTTGATGCTGCAAAAGCCAAAACACAAAAAATGTCCATGGCTCAGATGACTCGTGTAGGGCACGTCTATATCATTTCTAATATTGGCTCGTTTGGTGAAGGTGTATTAAAAATTGGTATGACAAGACGATTAGTGCCAAAGGATAGGGTTGATGAACTTGGCAGTGCATCAGTTCCATTTGAGTTTGATGTACATGCATTAATTATGAGTGAGGATGCTCCAAAACTTGAAAATGATTTACATACATATTTTGCAGATCATCGAGTAAATAAAGTAAACCTTCGAAAAGAATTTTTCGAAGTAGAGGTATCCAAAGTAAGAGATTTCTTCGAAAAAAGAGGATTAAAGGCTGAATTTACAATGGTTGCTGAAGCAGCTCAATTTAGAGAAACACAGCGTATTAATACTATGACAGAACACCAGCGGTTGAGTATTGAACGTAGCTTGAATCAACAACAGCAGTTAGAAGAAATTGAATAAAAAATTGATTGATTAATTGAAATATAAGCCACCTTCGGGTGGTTTTTTTACACCCAAGGAAAAGCAAACATGGCAATAAGCTCCCTAATCAATTCAGCTATTGCATCACCCTTAACAGAAAAAGCCGGATCTCTTTTGTTAGCTGGCAAAGGTCGAACAATCATGGGGCTTTTTGCTGATGTGACGATTGAAGAAAAACACGAGGATGAAATTGAAATAACTGAGCATCCAACCGATGTGGGATCACCAATGCATGATCATGCATATAAAACCCCACCAAAACTTTCAATGAAACTCGGATGGTCAGAGAGCGCAGGTCGATTGAATGGGATGGTGGGTGATTCAATTTTGTCTGAAACAACAGGTTTGATTGCAGTGTATGAAACATTGCAGTTGCTACAAGAAAACTATGTAAGGCTGATTATTTCAACCGGTAAACGCTTGTACACCAACATGCTCATCAAGTCCTTGAGCTGTACTACAGACAAGACAACAGAAAATGTGCTGATGATCGATATAACTTTTAAGAAAGTTTTTATTGTTAAAACTGCCGAAACAACAGTATTGGTTGAAAATCAAGCCTCACCAGAAGCCACTGCCCAAGTTCAGAATGGTGGAACAGTGCAGCCAGTCGAAGTAAATGAATCAGTCTTAAGCAAATTCTTCGGAGATTAATGTGGCTGTTTATAAAATTCCACTACTCAGCACAAACCAAAAATTTAACGTTAAATTAAATGGTAGTACCTATAAGTTTCAGGTCATCTATCGCGGATCTAAATGGGTTCTTGATCTTATGGATACTGCTGAAAACTATTTGATTGCAGGAATGCCAGTGGTAATGGGTGATAACTTGCTTGCTCAACATCAGCACATCATCAAAGGTAGCTTATATGTGGTCAATAACAATGAGGATGAAGCACAGTATTTTACTGATTTGGGACGCAATATAAATTTGTATTGGAGTGATGATTGATGTCAGAACAATGGATGCGGCAATGCAAGCTCACAGTGCAAATAGATAAAGAACAGCCTCAGGCATTGGATTTATCAGATTTTCATATTTACTTTCATATTTCACAACCAACCACAGAAGCCCCAAAAGCAGCTGAAATATATATCTATAACCTATCTAAAAAAAACATGGATTTGCTTTGTGGTGCCGATGATCAAAAGAAAGATAGTCAGGTAATTCTTGAAGCTGGTTATGAAGGATCGGCTTTGGAGGTTATTTTCAAGGGTAAGGTTTTTCAGTACCGCCGTGGTCGTGACAATCAGGTTGATACATGGCTTTGCATTCTTGCTCAGTCATGTGATGTCGCCAAAAATAATGCTGTAATCAACCAGACAGTGCCAGCCGGATCAAGTGTTAACGATACAAAAAATACTTTATTGAAAGGCTATGAAGGCGCAGGGCTACAACTGGGGTATTCTCCAGAATTATCAGATCAAAAACTTATACGTGGTCGGGTTCTATTTGGATCTCTTGACCTAAATATGCAGCAATTTAGTAAGGATAATGACCTTGCTTATTCATTGTCTGATGATGAGATACACATGCGTATCGTTGATAAATATACGATTGAACCAGTCCAAATACTCAGTGCTAAAACTGGTGTAGTGGGTATGCCTCAATTAACAAGCGAAGGCTTAAAACTGACCTGCTTATTAAATCCTAAGCTTAAGTGGGGTGGGCGTGTTCAAGTAGATATGACCAATATGCAAACTGAAGCATACGACATTAATTATGGTGGTCAAATGGTGGACCAACCTTTTAAGAATCCAAAATTATCAACCAGTGCTGATGGTATGTTTATTATCTGTTCTATTGAAAGATCTGGTGATAATCGTGGCACCGACTGGTATGACAGTCTTGTATGCATTGCGGTTGGTGCTGTGGTTCCAAAATCAGGTGTATCAATTACAGGAGTGGCTGGGTAATGGTAATATCATTGAATGAACGCTCTCCTGAAATGCTTCAGATTATTAAAGATGCTATCCGAGGGGAGTTGGCACATCTTTGGACATCCCTTCCTTGCGAAGTAGAAAGTTATGATCCTGAAGCCGTAACGATTTCAGCTCAACCTACAATCAAGATACCTATTCGCAATAAATACGGGACTGTTGAATTATTGCAATTGCCATTATTGGAAGATGTACCTGTGATGTTTGCGTGTGCTGGTGGATTCACTATTACTCACCCAATAAACAAAGGTGATGAGTGTTTTGTCTCTTTTGCTTCTCGTAATATTGATATCTGGTGGCAATCCGGTGGAATTCAAAATCCTTTTGATACAAGAAAACACGACCTATCAGATGGTTTTGCATTCTTTCGACCACAATCACAAGCAAAGAAGATTAGCGATATTTCAACAACCGATTTAGAAATTCGCAATGATGTCAACACCTGCAAAATTCAGATTACACCCAGTGGGGTAATTAATTTCATAGGTGCTAAATCTGTTTTTCATCACCCAGTTGAGATGATGGAAGGTGTCAAAACCTATGGAGAACTCACCAATAACGATGTTGATGTAGGGAGCAATCACCCACATTTAGGAGTTCAGTCGGGTAACGGGGAGTCTGGTCCACCAAAACCATAATTTATTGAGGGGTCGCTGAAAGGCGGCTTTTTTTATGCGCTATAGAAAACTAGATGAAGATAACGATTATTCGTTTGGAGTGGGTGTTAATAATTTTCACATTAACTCACCTGAAGCGGTAGCGCAGGCAATCTTGACTCGCTTGCAACTTTGGATGGGTGAGTGGTTTGCCGACACATCTGATGGTACAGGTTGGAATCAATCAATACTCGGTAAACAGTCCAATAATTTATATGAGCTAACCTTACGACAACGAGTATTAGAAACACCGGGTGTTCAAAGCATAGAAGAATTTCAAAGCTCACTAAATTCAGAAACAAGAAAACTTTCAGTATCAATGACGGTAAATACGATTTATGGATCAATCAATTTAAATGAGAGCCTAGAACAATGAGCTTAACAACCATAGCCCTTGTTTTAACCAGTGCTGGTGTTGTCGCACCAACATACTATGAAGCTGTAGAGTTTTTAAAAAATGAATATCGTGCAATTTATGGACCCGATGCATATCTTGAAAATGATAGTCAGGATGGACAGTGGATTGGTGTACTTGCGCGGGTAGTGTCTGATTGTGGGGCTGCATGCGTTGATGCTGTATCAACATTTTCACCTAAGACGGCCACTAAAGAATCTCTATCTCGCAATGTGGCCATTAATGGTATTAGACGCGCAATCCCAACTCACTCAACAGTAGATTTGAAATTAACTGGTGTTGCGGGCACGATTATTACAAATGGTTATTCACCTGATGCTAATGGTAAAAAATGGCTATTCCCTGAAAATGTTTCTTTTCCTTCCAGTGGCGAAATCATAATCACTGCAACAGCTGAAGAAGCGGGTGCGATCTTGGCTTTACCAAATTCAATTACCACAAAAGGTAAGCCTACGCGTGGATGGTTGAGCGTGACCAATCCCACTTCCTCAACCCTAGGTATGTCAGTTGAAAGCGACACTAAATTACGACAACGACAAGCCTTATCTGTTGCCATTCCTTCGCAATCAAAAACTGATGGTATTAAGGGGGCTATATTTAGTTTATCCGGAGTGTCTCGTTGTAAGACATACGAGAATGACACGGATGTGATAAATGATACTGGTATACCACCAAATAGTTTATGTGTTGTGGTTTCTGGTGGTGATGCAACTGAAATTGCACAAATCATGCGGGTTAAGAAATCAATGGGGTGTGGTTATTTTGGCAATACCAAAATTACAGTTTTGGACTCATTCCAAGAGCCTGTAGATATTTTCCTCCATAGACCAAATATCATCAATATTGGATTTAATATTGCTCTGCAAAGCACATCGGAATACACAACAGAAATTGGTGATGAGATAAAGCAGGCCATTGCTGACTACGTTAATCAGCTTGATATTGGTGACAAAATTTCCCTCAACAAAATCTATGTTCCAGCTGGGTTGTATGGAAATCTCAATTCAATGACTTATGAAATTAGCTCAATAAAAATTGTGGCCAATGATCAAGAGTTGGATGGTGATTACCGACTTGCATTTAACGAAGTCGCTTATTGTGATTCGGATAATATTGAAATCAATATTTCGGGTGGTGATTAATGACAAATAAAAAGTACCTGTCTTTGATTACCAGCCAACATCGGAAACCAAAATTTATATCTACTGTTCAAGCCTCTATAGATCCATTGATTGACTGTATTGATTTTTTGAAATCAATCAATGATGGATTTGATTTAGAAAGCGCAACTGATTTACCACTTCAAATAATTGCAGAGTGGGTTGGTGCTGCGAACTCTATACCAAATAGTATTCCTATCGCTTTTTTTGGATTTGAAGGGCAGCAAGGATCTCTTCCAATGAGGGAGACTAACGATCCTACATTTGTTAGTGGTTACTGGCGTGAATCTGGTGTGAGTGGTTTTCGTGCTTTAAGCGGCTTACTGCCTACGACGATGGGGTGGGAGTGTGGACTATTGGTTTCGGTACCACGGTTTATCCGAACGGAATTAGAGTCAAGAAAGGTGATACCTGCACGGAAGTGCAAGCTAAGGCATACATGGCCTATGATTTAAAGAAGTTTGAATCGGCTGTAAATAATGCGGTGACTGTACCACTTAATCAAAATCAATTCGATGCACTTGTTTCACTTGCTTATAATATCGGCACAGGTGCATTTAATAAATCAACATTGGTTAAAAAGCTTAATGCTGGTGATATTCGTGGAGTAGCGGATCAGTTTGATGTATGGATTAATGCTGGTGGAAAGCGTATGCAAGGATTGGTTAATCGAAGAACTAAAGAAAAATTATTATTCTTAAAATGAGATAGCATTATCTTAATGCTGTGCATTCTGTTGTCAGGTTGCACAGCTCATTTGATTAATACAAATATGAATATAGGAATATGTGTGAAAGCTCTCATGTGAAGACTTTTTTGTATAACGACCATTATGTTAAATGACAAGTGAGAATAGTGAGAGAGTCATTTTTTCTTTATACTGAGATAATTTTTTGATTCACATAAGATTTTAATTATGATAGATGGTAAGGCTTTATTGTTACAGGCAAAAGTTAGTGAAAATGATTTAGATACTTTTGAGAGTAAACTTTTAAATTTGTGCCAACAGTATTTTTTAGATCCCTTAAAGTCAGATCTCTTAATCCCTAGTCGTTTAAAAGATATCGTAAAAAAATATGAAGAAAAACAAAATTTAAGTAAATTTGAAAAGGTATATATTCATGAATATATGCTTAGATCTTTAAGTGGTTTTCTGCCAGATTTTCAGAAAAAAATTAGAAATAAAGTTGAATTAGAGAGAGTGACGGAAGAAAGAGTTCGTCAAGAGAATTTGAGACAAGAAGCTATTGAAAAACAAAAGCCGCTTGAGTCAGATCCTATTTATATTGCAAAGCAAAAAGAAAAAGCATTACTTAAAAAATATGAAATTAATGAGTATTTATTAGGTGCATTACCAACAGAACTTTCTGAAATTTTAACTAAGTTAGATAGTGAAACTAGGCTTTCTCAAGATGAAGCCGTTTGGTTAAATACAATAGGTAAAAAATTCTATAGCACTAAGATTCATCATAAGTTTCATCGGTTAGAAGCGAATTATTATTTGCAGGAATATGCAAAGAACACTAAGAACATTTGGAATGCTATTAATGCGAGTAGTCAATTAAGAAAGTGTCAGACAAGTATTGAAGCAGAAGAATTTTTAGAAAAAATTTCAATTGATGCCATCAAAGACAAAAAATTATTATCTGCGTATTTTACGACACTTGGTGGGGTTAGACGTGATCTTCGCAAGGTTAAAGTTGCTATTGATAATGCTTCTAAAGCTCATAATTTAACTCCAGATAATTATCGTCCATGTACTTTACTGGGTGCTATCTATATGGAAACGTATCAATATACATTGGGGCATGAATGGTATGAGAAAGCTAGTGAACGTGGAGCAACAAATCAATCAATTAATGCTGACCTAAAAAGCATTATTTCTAAGATGGATAAAGCTAAAAGTAATGAAATGATTGAATACTTATTAAAGTTAGATCACCACGCATATTCATGGTTAAAGTCTTTAAAAGTAGCTGTAGTAAACAATCCCAAAAGTAAACAAAATAAGGTGGAGCAGTTAGTAAAAGCCCCAAAAAAAGCACCACTACAGAGTAAAAAGAATGTTCAAAATAAACAGGCTAAAAATTCTGAAAAAAGCTTACAGGGTCTTTTAGAACAGGGAGCTAATGCGCACAATTTAAAACAACCAGTGAGCCTATCAAAATCCTCGTGTATGAAGCCTAAGAAGAAGTAATTTTATTATTGAGTTTGGCTAAAATTAACACAATACACCTTATATGAAAGGCCATTAATTTGTCTTTTAAAATCAGTATATTTAAAGTTTCCGCCCTGAATCACAGAGTAACAGGTCGAAACAGTTACACGTGAAGTGCAAAAGATCGTTGAGCACCCTATTTATCTCAACAATTGCTTTGACGATTCTGGGTTGCAGCAACTCAACTCACTTATTAACAGTGATTCCAGCGAACCTGATTCAACCTTGCCCTGATTTGCAAAAATTAGAATCGGGGCAGGGTAAAGCAGTGATGTTGTGGTCTATTGATACTGTAGCGAAATATAACGATTGTAAAAGTAGGCATAGTGCAATTGTAAAAGCCCTCAAGTGAGGGCTATTTAACATAACGGCCATTATGTTAAATAGGGCTAAGCTATAACTGTAATATAATTAAAAATATTAATAAAAACATACATTGGAATGCTTTCACGATAAACTTTAAGCCTTAGTCTAAATGATAAATAACTTATGACATCGAATCAGTGGAATTGGTCAGATTTTGGATTGGTAGGTGATAATAGTTGTATCAGTTTCGAAGAAATTGAACAGATAGAATCTATTCTAGATATAAAGTTTCCTACTTCGTATAAAGATCTAATTAATTATGCAAATCCTGCATATATAGAAATAGGTTGCTTTGATTATGATCTTGATAATGAAGGATCTATAAGTGATTTTTTCCCTCTAACTATAAGCTATGATCATGATTCTGTCCTATGGCACAGTACTAATAATGAACATGTTCCAAAAGGTATGGTACCTTTCGCAAGAGACGCTGGAGATTTTTTAATTTGTTTTGATTACCGAGAAAGTAAGCTAAAACCTAAGATTGTTTTTTTAGACCCTTTTTCACAGGATTTGTGGATAGTATCAGATGATTTTGAAAATTTTTTAAAACTTTTACATGCATAAGTAGTTCAAAGTTATCCTCTTCAATTTTTGGAATTCTATATTTTATTGTCAATACAAGATCAAGTATGATTTAAAAGTATTTTTAAGATTCTCTAAAATTAACATAATACACCTTATACTAAATCTAAAAAACAGTATAAGTTACTATTTTTACTGTATTTTTTGAAAATTTCGTATAACGACCATTATGTTAATGACCTCGTTCTTCAGGAAGTAAATAAACTAAGAAACCTTCAATAATTTGATCGGAATATTCTTCTGAATATGCTGTTCTATAGTTTGTTTCTATTTCAACGGGGATAATTTCACCCGCTTTATCACTATATTCTTTATATTCAAGATAGTGCTTATCACCTTCAAAATAGAAATTATATTGATCTTTGGCAGAATCTAACCTATCTCCTATACCTAGTAGACCTAATAATCTCCCTTGATACCCCTTGCCGACATAAATGAACTCTAGCCTTTTTGTATTCGCGTTGAATGTTAGAGTGACACTCTTATTCCAAAAACAATATATTTCATTAATAGGATCGCCCCACGGCAGTACTTCATTTCGATATAAAATTAGCCACTTATCTCTTTCGGAACATGCGTTTTCTAATTCCGCATAATCATTAATAACCTGATAATCTGAATCGGACTTAAAGTGTTCGAAATCTAATCCTAATGTAATACCAGCAACAGATTTTGTTGGAACAATTTCGGCGTTTAAATTTGGGATCAACTACTCATACTCTATAAATAATTAGTCTTAAAAAATTAAGAATTTCTAAAATTAACATAATACACCTTATACCAATTGAAAAATCCAGTGCATACAACTGGCTTTTTAGTGTCACGTATAAATCTAAGACTTGCTTTTATCGTTGCTAAGGTAATGTTCCACGCATCTTAAACCATTGATTTTAGGTTCAGGATTTTGGCTGCCATAACGTTACTTTGATGTGTACTCTAAAGCTACATAAACATTGCTGTGTATCAAAATAGAGACACTTTAAATGGGTTCTACAACTCATTTCTTATAAGTTCCATTATGTTAAATAGAATGAATACTATGACTAGGTATCATGTGAATTATTTAAAATAATAGCTGATTAAAAAAATTATTTAGGATTAAAATTGAATAATTAATGAAGAACAATGGTCACTTGATGTTAATAATATGCCCACGCTGTAATGAACAAGGTCTAATTTTAAAAAAAATTATTAAACAAACAAATCAGGAAATCTTAATTTGTGATGAATGTGATGCTATTTGGTTTTCTATCGAAGATATAAGCGTAAAAAAAATTATAGATTTTGGGACTTATATGGGAAGTATTTTTTTACCTCCATTATGGGAAGAATTAGAATAAAAAATAGCATATTTATTAATATTTCTAAAATTAACATAATACACCTTATACGAAATGCCATTGATTTGTCTTTTAAAATCATTATATTGAAAGTTGCCGCCCTGAATCACAGAGTAACAGGGCGGCAACTTTGTGATTTTTACGTTTCACGCTTACTATTTAATCAAAGTTTCATGGTTATTATTAGTTTCTCTTAAGTTTCAGAACCCAATTATTTCTTAATAAAATACTTCCAATTTGCTTCAATCACTTTATCTGCCATTTGCTCGACTTCTTTACTATTTGCAAGCTGATCAACATAGTCAGAACTACTCGAAGCTTGCACAGCAGAAGATCGAAATGGGTCAGACTAGGTGAGGGTATTTTGTATGAGAGACTTATGTTAAGTAGGATCCTAATTT
>RCUM01000049.1_pt1 | contig 122247 bp, 98 predicted proteins | sample 2166141 | NCBI WGS metagenome assembly RCUM01 (sample SAMN09932756, study PRJNA488358) | compost metagenome | isolation source: compost soil in crotonic acid-enriched | place: Germany: Experimental Botanical Garden | reverse complement strand
GTACAAACATATACAACTCTTTATTTTACTAACTATTTGAAAATACAACTGATTACAACCTTATGCTCTCCCTGCCAATCCAGCACAAACTAAGTGGATTCTACTTTTTCTACTACTCAATAGTAGGAACCTTCATGCCATTTTGGAGCCTTTATCTAGAGGATCAGGGCTTTAATTATCAAGAAATAGGGCTTTTATCTTCTATAGCCATTGTGACACGTTTTTTTGCACCGTTTATTTGGGGCTGGATTGCGGATAAGTCTGGTAAAAGAATGTTGTTGGTACGTATTGCGACTTGGGTCGAAGCTTGTATTTGGTTCATGATTTTTCTAATTCCAAATACATTCCAATCGGTTGCATTGCTGATGCTTATTTTTAGCTTTTTTCAAAATGCCATTTTAGCGCAATTTGAAGGGGTGACTTTATTTTGGTTGGCGGAACGACGTACCCAACTTTATGGAAAAGTCCGGAAATGGGGTTCTATCGGTTTTATTGTTGCTGTTTTTGGCATAGGGGCTTTACTTGAAATCGTACCCATTTCAATGCTGCCTATTATGTTGCTATGTATTGCATTTTTGGCCTTCATTTGGTCTTTCACAATCAAAGAGCCGACTACAGCACCTCATTCGCAGCAGCAGTTAGAACCATTGTTACCGATATTAAAAAGACCTGTTGTTGCTGCATTTTTTGCAATTGAATTTGTTTTATTATTTTCTCATGCGCCCTTTTATAGTTTTTATAGTAACTATTTACATCAAGTTGGTTTTAGCACCACTGAAATCGGTTTTTTGTGGTCGGTTGGGGTGGTTGCTGAAATTATCATGTTTGCCTTTGCGCATGTTTTTTTAACCCGATTCTCTTGGCGTTATTTAGTCAGCCTTTGTTTGGTATTAACTGGAATCAGGTGGATGATCGTTGGGCTATTGCCGAACTCCTTTATGGCTCAGTTTTTAGCACAAACTATTCATGCTTTTAGTTTTGGCTTATTTCATATGATTGCCATGCGTGTTGTGTTCCAAAATTTTTCTATAGGACAGCAAGGGCGTGGGCAAGCTATGTATAGCACGATGTGGGGCTTAGGTGTGGCTTTGGGAAGTATCTTAGCAGGCCGATATTGGCAACTCATCTCTGGGGAAATGGTCTTTATTATTGCTGGTTTTGCAACTTTTATCGGCTTGTTGTTTGTTCGCTGGCTTCCAAAACATATCCAACAAGCCTAAAAAGCTAATAACGTAAAATATAATGTGACTATTTTTTAGAGTTGAATTTGACTATAACGATTAAACCACGGCTGTGCTTGTTCAAGTTGAGCTGCTAGTTGCAGTAATATGTCTTCTCGGGCAAAAGGTGCAATAAATTGCGAACCTAAAGGTAAATTGTCAGCATTCCAGTACAGTGGAACAGACATTGCTGGAAGACCAGTGATATTGGCCAATTGTGTAAAAGGAACCCACGTTAAATTTTCTTTTACAATTCGATCTACCAATTTCCCTTGAGCCAATAAATGTGCCTTACCCAATTTTAATAGACTTTTCAAAATGGGTTTTTGCCAGTGAGGTAATTTAATTTCACCGTTTTTAGGTGCAACAGAAGCGGTTGCTGGCGTTAAGTACAAATCATATTGATCAAAAAAATGATTCATTTTCGTCGCATACACGCCCCAGTTGTTAAGATTATGAATATATTCAAGCGCTGTCGTTTGTTTTCCAAATGCTGCAAGTGCCAATGAATCCAGTTCAAAATCACTATTCTTTGCTTGATGTTGTTGCTTAATCTTTTCAAGAACATAAGAAAATTGACTGAACCACGTGGTAATAAAATCTTTGGCTAGTGCCATACCATCAATAGGCGGTGTGTCTTCGACTACAGTATGTCCTAATGACTCTAATAATTTCGCTGTATGTTGAACTGCTGCAATTGCATCTTTGGAAATAGGCGTGCCGATAGGTGAGTGGGTACTAAAAGCAATTTTTAATGGTTTAGGTGGCTGTTGAATGACGTCTAAATAGGGACTTTGAGGATGTTCAATTTTAAACAAGGAACTATGTTCTGCGCCGTGTGTCGCATCAAGCATGGCAGCACTATCTCGAACTGTTTTGGTCAGTACATGTTGAACTGCGGCCCCATGCATCGCTTCACTCATTTGTGGGCCCCAAGGCGTACGGCCACGGCTCGGTTTTAATCCAAATAAACCACAGTAAGATGCAGGAATACGAATAGAACCACCGCCATCTCCAGCGCCAGCAATGGGAACAATACCACCAGCAACTGCGGAAGCCGATCCACCTGAAGATCCACCACTGTTGTGTCTTAAATTCCAAGGATTGTGACACGTTCCCCAAGCATCTGGTTCAGTAATTCCTTTAATCCCAAATTCTGGCGTATTGGTTCGGCCAAAGGTCACAATCCCTGTATTTTCCCAGCGATTGACAATTTCAGAATTCTGTTCAGCAATATGATGAATTCGTTTTAAGCCCTTACAACCATATGAAGTAGGATAACCTGCATATTCTTGAAATAAATCTTTCACTAAAAAAGGTACACCAGCAAACGGACCCGTTAATTGTTGTTTGGTTCTTTGCTCTGCATAGTCATACATGGGGATAATAATGGCATTTAATTGGGGATTCGTGTCTGCGGCACGCTCCAATGCTAAGTTGAGTAATTCTGAAGCTAAAACTTCTTTATTCGCCACTAATTCGGCCAATCCTAGCCCATCATATTGAAGATATTCAGAAAGTTGCATTATTAGCCCTTGTTTTATTTTAATATAAGTCTCTGTTGTTGTAAGCGATTTTATATGAAGAAGCAAGACAGATCGGATGAACCTTATAAGGCCTTTGATTGTAGATGGCTTAATCAGCATGGTTAATTAAATCGTGGTACTGATTCAGCGGCGCCCCGAATTCGTTTAGCAATTGCTTGAATTTTTTCTATATGGTTTTGATATTTTTTTGAATTTACTTTTGGGTTGGAAAGCATAAATTTATGGACGTATTGCTCTACAATTTCCTTTGCCCAGCACAGACTAAAATCGATTCAAAGGCATGAATGAAACATAAATATATTGTTGTAATATGGTTGATAAATACTGGGTTTTCATAAAAATATGCTAAGTTGTATGTAGAAATTTTATCATTGAACTTATGATGTATGAAAAAAACATATCTTACGATTTTTCTCATATTGTGCTCATCTGTAGTGATGGCAAATGAGAACAAAGCAGTAGTTGCAACAGAAGAAATGGATCGAGTGGCAGATTCGAATCCTATTCGTATTGTAACGCGTCCCGAAATTGTGGGTTTATGGGGCATGCAAATAGCGAACAATAAGAAATGTATTGAATATTATAATTTTAAAAGTAATAACAATGTGGTGATCAAGAGTGGACAAGAATGGTCATCAGGTATTTACGATTATCAATCATCACAAGAAGAACGTAGCGCATTACCAGCTCTGATATTGCAAGTAAAATACGATAACAATGAAGTTGATTGTTCGGGTTATAGCGAAGACCAAACAGGTGAAATTTCTCAATATTTCGTACAGTGGAAAAACTCATCAACCATTAATTTCTGTAGTAATGAAAAAGCAGAACAATGTTTTGCAACATTACGCCGTATTTTACCTTAGTTGTTATAAGCATATAAAAAACCGCTCTTGAAGAGCGGTTTTTTATATTAAAGCAGGCAGATTAAGATCCTTCTTTAACATGACCTTCTAATTTCTGAAGCAAATGTTTTTCTAGATAGTGAATATCCATTGCTTGCGAACAGAAATTTGCATCTTCTAAAATCAGATCTTTATGCAAAGGAATATTGGTCTTAATTCCAGTCAAGATCATCTCTTCTAATGCTTGTTTCATACGCGCAATACACGTTTTACGGTCTTTACCATGCGCAATCAATTTAGCAATCATTGAGTCATAGTAAGGTGGAATGCTATAGCCTTGATAGATATGCGAATCTAAACGAATACCTGCACCACCCGGTGTATAGAAGTGTTCAATTTTACCTGGTGATGGTAAGAAGGTCGTTGGATCTTCCGCATTAATACGGCATTCCATAGCATGACCATGACATTCAACATCTTCTTGTTGAATATTAAGACCAAGACCGCCTGCAATGAGAAGCTGTTGCTCGATAATATCGATACCAGTGACCATTTCAGTCACTGGATGCTCAACTTGAACACGCGTATTCATCTCAATAAAGAAGAACTCATCATCTTCAAATAAGAATTCGAATGTACCTGCACCACGGTATTGCATTAGTTTACATGCATTTACACAAGCTTCTAAAATATCAGCACGTGCTTGTTCAGGCAGGCCGGGTGCTGGTGCTTCTTCAAGCACTTTTTGATGACGACGTTGTAAAGAGCAGTCACGATCAAATAAGTGAATGGCATGACCATTACCATCTGCTAGAACCTGAACTTCTACATGGCGTGGTTTTTGTAGGAAGCGTTCCATGTAGACGGTGTCATCACCAAACCACATTTCTGCATCACGCTGTGCTGCTTGAACTGATTCAAGTAGTGTATCAACACGCTCAACAATACGCATACCACGACCACCACCGCCAGAAGCGGCTTTGACAATCAATGGAAAGCCAATTTCTTTTGCTTCAGCTAATGCATTGCTTGTTGTTACGGCATGTGCTGAACCCGGAACGGTTGGAACACCTGCTTTACGCATTGCTGTAATGGCAGAAACTTTGTTCCCCATTAAGCGAATATGTTCAGGGCGAGGGCCAATGAAGATAAAGCCTGAGCTTTCTACAATTTCCGCGAATTCAGCATTTTCAGACAAGAACCCATAACCTGGATGGATTGCATCTGCACCAGTGATTTCAGCAGCAGTAATAATTGCTGGGATGTTTAAATAGCTTTCACTACTTGCACCCGGACCAATACATACTGCTTCATCAACAAAACGAAGGTGCATGAGGTCTTTATCGGCATCGGAATAAATACCAACGGTTTTAATTCCTAAAGTTTTGCAAGCTCGGGTAATGCGTAAAGCGATTTCACCCCGGTTTGCAATTAATACCTTTTGCAACATTATAAATCCCCGTGGTTTTACGCGCGATAGCGGAAAAGTGCTTGACCGAATTGAATCACTTCACCATTTTTCACTAAAATTTCTTCAACAACACCGCTTTGGGTTGCTTCAATTGGATTCATGATTTTCATGGCTTCAATGATGCCTAAAGTTTCACCAGCAGTAATGGTTTGACCCACTTTAACAAATGGCGCTTCACCTGGGCTTTGTGCTGCATAGAACACACCAACCATTGGAGAAGTTTCTACAGCGCCACGCGGAGTTTTAGCCGCAGGAGTAGCTGCAACAGGAGCAGGCATTGCCGCAACAGCGCCAGCAACCACAGGATTACGACGAGTTAATGCGATGGATTGATCACCTTCTTTAACTTCTATCGCTTGTAAGTCAGATTCAATCATCAGGTCGATGAGTTTCTTGATTTTACGAATATCCATGAGACAGTATTCCTAATTATGATTGCGTAGTAGGTTGAATTTTTTCGATGGCATAATCGAGTGCAGCGGAATAACCTTTTGCACCCAAACCGCAAATTACGCCAACAGCTTTATCGGATAGATATGAATGATGTCTAAATGCTTCACGAGCATGCACATTAGACAAGTGAACTTCAATAAATGGTATTGCTACGCCAAGGAGGGCATCGCGTATCGCAACAGACGTATGTGTCAATGCTGCTGGATTAATAATGATAAATTGCACGCCGTGTTGTCCGGCTTGATGAATTTGGTCAACAATTGCACCTTCCCAATTACTTTGGAAAGTGTCTAACGAAATAGATGATTTTTGAGCTTGTGTAATGAGCTGCTGATTTATGTCCTCAAGGGTGAGATGTCCATAAACCTCAGGTTCACGCTTGCCTAGTAAATTAAGATTCGGTCCGTGAATGACCAAAATGGTCGAACTCATTCAGCTTGCTCCATTTCTAAGTTGCAGTAATACTTTGCAAGATGTCTGCAAAGTTGCCTAATTATGGCACAAAATCCTACATTTTTTTTATAATTTCGTTAAAATGAAGTAGAGTGTATGTGTCATATCAGCGCTATATATTGAGAACTTTGCAGGGAAATGGCAATGTTAAAAAATTACAATTTTTATGATTATTCTTTGTTTTTATATTTTAAACCGAATTGACCAAAACAGTTCATGTAAATTGTGTAACAGCCATTGTTCAGTTATCCACGGTTAGAATTTCTTGTCAGTCGGTAGTGATTGATCTTATTGCGTCATTTTCTATAGTTGATAGTTGTCGTGGTAAATACTTGTGTGCAATTTAAGACAAAGTGCTGTTTTATTTTAATCAGCTTTTATTCAGTTATCATGCTATTGGCGACATTTTCATGCTGAGTATACGTTATGAATATTGTATCGTTCTTGTCGCTTGGGGTAAAGCGTAAAGATATAGCGTCTATGCTTGGTTGTTAATAATTTATTAAAATAAAACATATATTTATTGTGTTTTTATTTGGTTTAATTAATGTGCGTTATAAGTTGCGTATTCAAGTCTTAGGGCGTAAAAAATACTTTCTTCGTACGTGGGATTTCGTGTTTTTTTCCAAAGAAATATCGATATATGCAAAAAGTGATTGTTGTGTAATTAAGCACTAATATGAGCTGTTATGAGCCGTTTATATGAAAACGGAGGATTATTTTATAATCATCTTTGTATGCAAAATAAAAGTAGATTTCTTAGATGAAAGGATTCTTTTGAAGGGATACGTTCAACATGACGAACAGCGGATTGACCTTTTAGTTCACGAATAGCATGTGTAGGGTGACTGAAAACGATTGCATGAGATGATGTTCATTGGCAAAAGTTATGTTATTGCGATTATAAAGTTCATTATTGAGCAGTTGTTCGCTGATTTTACGATCAATTCATTTAAGTGCTGTTTTTCAATTCAGTCAGAAGTAGTAGTCATATCTATTGTAAGAGTTTGGCTTTATGGCTAAGGGCTATAAAACCGTATTTATTGTTGTACGAGATAGATGTCTATTGCTATTTTTTTAGTTAAATTATTTAAAATCAAATATTTGTTTATTTATTTTCCACCATTTGAATTTGTAACTTTTTCAAAATTAGCATAATGGACGTCTATAAAGCGTTTAGTTAATAATTTGGATAATGAAAAGGGTATAACTAAAGGTCTTTAAAGTCGTATAGGTCCGAGTGTAATTATAGTTAATAGTATCAAGAGTAGATGGAGTTCTTGTTGAGAAGCAATAGACGAATAAAGATGGTATGGAAATGGCTAATTCACTTAGTATCATCCCGATAAAGCGGAAAAACAGTAGCCCAAATAACCTAATCATCATCAAGACTAAAAAATCCATACAATTTCATTATCTCAGTTTTTTTAAAATACAGGTTACAACGCCCCAAATAATTAATTGTTCTTCATCGCGTAAATAAATATCAGGATAGTCAGGATTTTCTGCTTTTAACCAAATTTTGGTTTGGGCACGTTGTTGTTTTTCTTTCATCAGCCGTTTTACGGTAAATTCATTATGAATTAATGCCAGAACAATATCGCCGTGTCCTGCGGTTAAGCTACGATCAATCAGGATTTGATCATCTATGTCTATACCTGCATTTTTCATGGACAGGGAGTTTACCCGCAATACAAATGTGCTTAATGGGTTATGCACCAAATATTCATTTAAATCGATAAAGTCTTCTGTGTAATTTTGGTCTGTGCAGGAATAATCATCAGGAATAGATGGATAAGGAATATTTAATGCTGTCCGATTTTGAATTGACTGGAGTTCAATTTTTTGACTTAGATCATCTTCAGGTTTTGGCTTGAGCCATGCTTTTATTTCTAAAACTTTGGACTCTGGCACGCGCATAACTACGGTTTTTTCTTGATAGTGAGTTTTACGTCCTGCATTTTTGCGCTTTCCACCATGTTGATGTTCTATGAGTGGGGAATTTTCTACTTTCATTTTCATATCTTGAATTTGTAACTTTTTCAAGGCTAGCAAAAAACCATGTAAATAAAAAGATTGCCAACACATTTATAATCTAGGATAAAATGCAGCATTCAGCTCTATGTAGCAAGGTATAAGCAATGATCCAGAAATCTCCTTTAGAAGAACTCATCGTAGAACAAAAGTTATTGTGTGAAGAGTTTGATTCTGCCTATATTAAAGTTAGTGGTGATGATGTTGTTGCAGTTGCTGTAGAGACATTAAATCAAGAACCGATTGTTGGTATTCGTAAAAAGCCTGAAACAGAAGAAAATGTTGCTTGGTTTATTTATGGTGGGGAACTTGGAGAAGGTGAAGATTTTTTCCAAACCATGCCTGTTCGAGAGTTACAAGACATTTTACCTGAAGTGCTACCGTACTTAGCTTTGGCTGAGGGTTTTCGTTTTATGATTGATCGTGAAGATTATGAAGATGTCTGGAAAGAAGATTAAGTCCAAAATCTTGGTTTAGAGATTTCCCAGAGCATCCTGAGGTTAATCGTTTAGATATTTATGTCTTTTTGAGCCACTAAAGTAAGTGGCTTTTCTTTTTTAGACTAGAAGTGATATCTAACGGTTTTTACTGAAACAACATGATTAAATGGCGAATTTATTCAGTTGGTCGTTACATTTCTATGTTGGTGTATAAATAGACAATTATTTGTACTATGTTAATATAAGATGGAAATATACCTTGTGTAACGGGAGTTGTTCTATGACAGCTTATTATAGCCTTATGAAGGCAAGCAAATATGAGGATGATATGATTCCTAAACTTGCTATACATGCCTTTCGTCATGCCTTTAATAAAGCATGTTTGGTCGCGACCGTTGTTTACGCTAAAGATCAGCAATTGGTACAACGTGAAGTGAATGGGGTTGAGACTGTTCTTCAAGATTTGTCTCAATGTTATGTCACAGTTGATCATCTTCCTAAAGTATTAAAACGTAAGAAAAAACAAGAGGCTGCTGTATAACTTAATGCCTCAACCAAGAATAAGAATGTTTGCTGGTCCTAATGGGTCTGGAAAAAGCACAGTCAAAGAATATTTATTGCCCCATCATATTGGGGCTTATTTAAATGCTGATGAATTAGAACAAATCCTGAATACGACTCATCAATTAAATTTGATGACCTATCATTCTGCATTAAAAGCACAAGATTTAGTTGATTTCCTAAAGCAGAAAAAACGCCCTCAACTTGGTAATTTCATTTCTTTATTAAAATTCGATCCCATTTTATTGGATGACTACAACATTCAGTTCGATAGATTAGAAATCGATTCCTATCTCTGTGCGCGTATCATTGATTATATTCGCTTTGAATTTTTACGCTTAAAGATCAGTTTTACTTTTGAAACAGTGATGTCACATATTTCTAAAGTGGAATTTCTGCAAGAGGCACAACGCCAAGGCTTTAAAACCTATTTGTATTATGTATCGACTGTCGATCCGCTGATTAATATTGCTCGAGTTCAGTATCGAGTGAGTGTAGGCGGCCATCCTGTGCCTGAAAAAAAGATTGTAGAGCGTTATTACCGTAGTATGGATTTATTAATGCAAGCGGTAGATGCCAGTGATCGAGCGTATTTATTTGATAATTCTTCAGATGGCGAAAAGGCTGCATTTATTGCCCAGATTCAATCAGCAGAAACCTTGAAAATGAATCCTGATATTCAGCAATTACCATGGTGGTTTGCAGAGAAGGTACTTAAAGAATTCATAGATGAATAAAAAATATTTAAAGATCATCTTTAAAGACAAATAACATTGGGCATATTGTAAAAAATGTTGTTTATAAAATTAAATAATAACTACGAAATCAATAACTAAGGGGTAAATAAAATGACAAATATTCAACCTTCTGAAAAGATAGAAACGATTGGTGCAGAGCTTGATGTGAAAGAGATTGAGCAAGAGCAGCAAGACAAGAATAACAGTACACAAGAATAACAGTACAGATGTTACTTCAGGATTAGATGTATTTGATTTAGCAGAATTAGGCAGTGATTTAATTGATGTATTAGGAGACTTAGTGAGTGGGATCAGTCTGGATCTCTAAAAGGACTTGAGTAAATTAAATAAGATTTAACCATACTTTATATTGCATACGCTGTATACATAGTAAAATAATTGAGTATGAAACAGTTAGCTAATCTAGCTGCATAGATTTTCCAATTTACAGCTAGGAAACTCAAACACACCGATTAAAATAAACTTATCAATCCATCATCCACAAAGTTACAGCTATTGATATATTTTTAAATATATTATATAAAAGTATATTGTTTGGAGCACTCTATCATGCACGACTTCCTATTCGCATTTCTAGGTGGAACACTTTTAGGTCTCTCTGTCGTGGGCTATTTATATGTGAATGGTCGTATAGCAGGGGTTAGCGGTCTAATTGCTCAAGTCTTAAATTTGCAAACGATATTTAAGACACCTGCACTGTGGTTTTTATTGGGCTTGTTTGTGGTGCCATTTTTTTATGGTCTTGTGCAACCGCCAAATATTGAACTTAATGCAAGTCCTCTAATGATGATTGTTGCAGGATTATTGGTGGGTTTCGGTACGCGTATGGGTTCTGGATGTACCAGCGGACATGGTATTTGTGGAATAAGCCGACTTTCTAAACGCTCTATGATTGCAACCATGACCTTTATGTTTGCTGGATTTGTTACGGTTTATCTCATTCGTCATATCATTGGAGCATTCTAAAATGAAAAATATATTGGCTTTTGTGTTTGGCGGATTATTTTCAATGGCTTTAATTGTTTCAGGCATGTCTAATCCTGAAAAAATATTAAATTTCCTTGATATATTTGGTCAATGGGATCCAAGTCTTGCATTTGTAATGCTAGGGGCGATCGCCGTCGCATTTATTCCATTTCAAAAAGTGGTACATCAGAATGAACCCAAAACACTATATGGTGAGGCGATTAATTTACCTAAAAACAATGTAATCGATTCTAACTTGCTGATCGGAAGTCTAATTTTTGGAATCGGTTGGGGGATTGCGGGGATTTGTCCAGCACCAAGTTTAACTTTAATTGGTTTAGGCTACTATCAGGCGATTTATTTTATTATCGCGATGTTCGCTGGTTTATTGATTCATCGTCAATGGGCGGGGAGAAATTCATGACACAACATCCACTGGTACAGCATTTTTTTGATGAGCAGACCAATACCTTTAGTTATGTCGTTGTTGATCCTATCAGCCGAAAATGCGCCGTGATAGATAGCGTTTTAGATTATGATGCCGCATCGGCAACAACGAAGACCATAAATGCTGATTTGATTGTTAATTATATTCAAGAAAATAGCCTAAGCATAGAATGGATTTTAGAAACACACGTACACGCTGATCATTTAACTGCATCACAATATTTAAAAGAGCGTTTAGGTGGTCAAATTGCGATAAGTACGAAAATTGCTATTGTGCAAGAGACTTTCAGTTCAATTTATAATTTAGACATTAAGCACTTTAACGCCCAGCAAGCATTTGATCACTTATTTGCGGATCATGAACAGTTCGCAATTGGTGAATTAATCGCATATAACATACCAACGCCAGGGCACACACCTGCATGTTTAAGCTATGTGATCGGTGATGCTGTATTTGTTGGCGATACTTTATTTATGCCTGATTATGGAACGGCACGTTGTGATTTTCCGAAGGGCAGTGCTTCAGTTTTATTTGATTCGGTCAAAATGCTTTATCAATTAGCTGAAAATATTCGTGTTTTCCTTTGTCATGATTATTTACCTGAAGGGCGACATCAATATAGCTGTGAAAGTAGTATTCAAGCGCAGAGGGGCACAAATATTCATATTAATGATCAAACAACAAAGGCTGAATTTGTAGCAATGCGTAATCGCCGTGATGCCACACTTGCAATGCCTAAACTGATTTTACCCGCTATTCAGATTAATATGAATGGAGGAAAATTTCCTGAACCAGAAGAAAATGGAATTCGCTATTTAAAGCTGCCATTTAATTATTTTAAATAACGAATATTTCTGGCTTTTTTAAATGAATATCACCTCATAACTAATTGTTTAATATAGATTTTCAATAATATGTTTAAATCACCATAAAATAGCCTAAGCAAAATAATATTTTTTAAAAAATGGCAATTGATTAATTTCCTATTATCATCAAATATAAATCAACCTTAAATTGTTATAAAAGAAATTTATGCTTTTAAATTATCAAATTCATCTCAATGAAACAGTAACTGAAAAAACACCTATCGTATTTATTCATGGTCTTTTTGGTAGTTTAAGTAATTTAGCCATGCTTGCTCGTGAATTTTATGACACTCATCCAGTCATTCAACTAGATGTACGGAATCATGGACTTTCAGCACATTCAGATGAAATGAATTATGCCGTAATAACACAAGATATTTTAGATACACTTGATTCCATCAATATTCAAAAATTTTCTGTTATTGGCCATTCTATGGGTGGAAAAATTGCGATGCAATTGGTCCATCAAGCAAGTGAGCGAATTGAGCAATTGGTTGTTTTGGATATTGCGCCATTTGCATATACTCAAAACCACCATGAGCAAATTTTTAAAGCCTTATTTGCAGTACAAAATGTAAAGGTTGAAAACCGCCAACAAGCAGCTCAAATCATGCGTGAATATTTACGTGAAGAAATGGTGATTCAATTTTTAATGAAATCTTTTACTCAAGGCCGTTGGCTTTTTAATGTCGATGCCTTATTTAACCATTATTCAGATATTTTAGATTGGGATACTATCCAACCATGCAACAAAGAAACTCTCTTTATTCGAGGCGGTGGATCTGAATATATTAGTACAACTGAACATTTTACAGCAATTGAACAACAATTTCCGAAAGCTAAAATTCAAGTTGTAGCAGATGCAGGGCATTGGTTACATGCAGAAAAGACCCAACAAGTACTTGATCAAATCAAAGAATATTTAAACTAAATTTTAGGTAGCAGCTTCATTTTAATTGAGCTGTGCTTAAATTAAGGAAGATTATTAGCCAGCAGTTGACCTTCTGAAGTTAACTGTTCGGCCATTTCAGCTATTTTTCTTAACCCCGGCATACGGTATTCAGTATGACCATAGTCTTGAATGGACTTCCAGCGACCGCTCCAAGTTAAACCCACAGATTCAGCAACTTCACCATATAATTGGTAGCCTTTCATAACTTCTGGATCACATGTTGTTTATAACGTGGATTCATTTTATGTCATTTACGATCAGCTGAAGTAATATCACTGCATTTGCTATTCTTTATTATATTTATTATAAATACCAAGTTAGTGCATTACCTTGATGATAATATTTTGCCTAAAAATCAAGAAAAAAGGGTAATTAAAGTTATGTCATTTAAACCATAGTGAATACTAACTGATTAAAATTGTACTCCGTATGACCTTATTTTACCCATTACAAGCATTCAATAAATATCTAAATGACATTACGTAATTCACGTGCTGTTTCAAGAAGTAAAGGCATAATTTGCTGAACTAGATATTCTTTCGTCGTTTTTGTCGTAGGCGAAACAATATTTAATGCTGCAACGACATTGCCTTTCGGTCCATATATAGGCACGGCAAGAGCATGTACACCAAGCTCATGTTCTTCGCTTGAATAACACCAATCTTGCTCTTTAATTTCCTCTAAAATTTTTAGAAAGGTATCATTGTCTGTGCAGCTAAATTTAGTTAATCGCTTCAATGGATATTTTTCTAACCATTTTTTTTGTTCATCTAAGTCTAGATATGCCAGTAAAATTTTACCTGCTGATGTTGCATGTGCCGGCAAACGATTCCCTAAATGGAGTCCATAAGGGTTGACCCGATCTGTTTGTTGGTGGGCCGCACTTCGAGCGATGGTAATTGCTTCATAACCATCTAAAACCATCACTGAATAAATAAGCGATGTTTGAGTGGTGAGTAAGTTTAATAAGGGTTGGCAAATTTTAGGTAGTTGTGAACCACTTAGATAAGCACCCGAAAATTTTAATATTTTAGGCGCCAAATAGTAATAATGCCCATCAAATTCTAAATATCCCAAATACTCAAGAGTGAGTAAATGTCTACGCGCTGCTGCACGCGTCATTCCTGTTTTTTCAGCAGCAATACTGATATTTAAGCGATGGCGTTCAGATCCAAAACAATCTAAAATGGCCATACCTTTGCTAATGCCCGCGATAAAATCTTCATGTCGAATATTTTTTTGATTATCGGGATTTTGCAAAATTTTCTTATCTTCTAACTTAACCTCATGCATGAGTTAACCTTTATTGAGCTGATCAAACAAAATTGAGAGTAATTGAATATCCATCTAGTATATTCAAAAATTAGAATAATTGTTCGATCATCGAAACTAAATACTACAAATCGCACAAAATTACTGTTTTATAGTAGATGTCCAATCAAAAAAAATGAAAAATAAATAAAAGGAATTCTAATGAAAACACTCGGGATTGAGTGATTTAATTTTGAGCTTATCTATTCATCCTAAGCATTAGTTTTCATCCTTATTTATGCAGCGTACAGACGGAGTTGTCTAATGATTGATAAAAGTGCTCACTCATTAACCGAAGCCTTATCCCAAATTAAAGATGGCTCCACCATCATGATTGGTGGTTTTGGTACAGCAGGCCAGCCTGCTGAACTGATTGATGGTTTAATTGAGCTGGGTACTCAAGACTTAGTCATCGTCAATAACAACGCAGGCAATGGCGATTATGGCTTGGCCAAACTGTTAAAAACTGGTGCTGTGCGTAAAATCATTTGTTCTTTCCCACGTCAATCCGACTCTTGGGTCTTTGATGAGTTATACCGTGCCGGCAAAATTGAATTAGAACTGGTGCCACAAGGCAACTTGGCTTGTCGTATTCAAGCGGCAGGTATGGGACTCGGCCCAATTTATACTCCAACAGGTTTTGGGACGTTGCTGGCTGAAGGCAAACCCACCATGCACTATGAAGGTAAAGACTTCGTTCTGGAAAATCCCATTAAAGCTGACTTTGCCCTCATTAAAGCACAACAAGGCGACCGTTGGGGCAACTTGGTGTACAACAAATCGGCACGTAACTTTGGCCCAATCATGGCCATGGCGGCTGATGTCACTATTGCTCAAGTCGCTGAAGTGGTTGAACTCGGTGCTTTAGATCCAGAACACATCATCACCCCAGGTATTTTTGTACAGCATGTGGTGGCTATTGGTACTAAACAACTTGAGCAATCTGCTTAATTACGTGAGGATTAAAAAATGAGCTATACAAAACTATCCCGCGATCAAATTGCTGAACGTGTTGCACAAGACATTCCTGATGGTGCTTATGTCAATCTCGGCATTGGCTTACCAACCAAGATTTCCAACTATTTACCTTCAGACAAAGATGTCTTCTTACATTCTGAAAATGGGCTGTTGGCCTTTGGCCCACCGCCTGCAAAAGGTGAAGAAGATCCTGAACTGATCAATGCCGGTAAAGAATTTGTGACGTTGCTACAAGGCGGTGCTTATTTCCATCATGGTGATTCCTTCGCGATGATGCGTGGGGGTCATTTAGATATTGCTGTACTGGGTGCCTTCCAAGTGGCTGCAAATGGTGACTTGGCCAACTGGCACACGGGTGCGCCAGATGCGATTCCTGCGGTCGGTGGTGCGATGGATTTGGCCGTTGGTGCGAAAAAAGTCTTCATCACCACAGATCATGTCACTAAAAAAGGTGAACCGAAGATTGTCGCTGAACTGGCTTATCCAGCCACTGGTTTAAAATGTGTCGATCGTATTTATACCGACCTGTGTGTGATTGATGTCACGGCTGAGGGTATGAAAGTGATTGAGAAAGTGGACGGTTTGTCTTTTGAAGAGTTGCAGGCGATGACGGGTGCAACTTTAGTGGATGCGACAGCGCAGAATTAAGGAAAAAAATCCCCCTAAATCCCCCTTTGCCAAAGGGGGACTTGCCTAGCACAAAATGCGGTTGGTCTCCCTCCTTTTTAAAGGATGAGAAACACTGCTTCGCAAGGGGGAGGATTAAGAGAAGAATAGATATGAAAAATGCTTATATTATCGATGCCATTCGTACTCCATTTGGTCGCTATGCGGGTGGTCTCGCTGCTATTCGTGCCGATGATTTGGGTGCAATTCCAATTCAAGCACTGATGCAACGTAATCCATCGGTGAACTGGGAATTGGTCGATGACATCATTTATGGTTGTGCCAACCAAGCCGGTGAGGACAACCGTAATGTCGGTCGTATGTCGGCACTGCTTGCAGGTGTGCCGTATCAAGTGCCTGCCACCACAGTGAATCGTTTATGTGGTTCATCACTGGATGCCGTTGCCATGGCCGCACGTGCGATTAAAGCGGGTGAAGCAGATTTAATTATTGCTGGTGGTGTGGAAAGCATGAGCCGTGCGCCTTTGGTGATGGGTAAAGCTGAAACTGCGTTTGGTCGTGCTCAGAAACTTGAAGACACCACCATGGGCTGGCGTTTTATCAATCCAAAACTCAAAGAGCTGTATGGTGTCGAAACCATGCCGCAAACCGCTGAAAATGTAGCAGCACAGTTCAATGTTAACCGTGCCGATCAAGATCAGTTTGCTCTTACTAGCCAACAACGCACTGCAGATGCCCAAGCACGTGGTTTCTTCGAGCAAGAAATCATTCCGGTCACTATTCCGCAGCGTAAAGGCGAGCCTGTTGTCATCGCCAAGGATGAACATCCACGTGCCACCACCATTGAAGCCTTAACCAAGCTGAAACCTGTAGTGAAAGCTGACGGTACGGTGACGGCAGGTAATGCCTCAGGCATTAATGATGGTGCAGCAGCACTACTGATTGCATCTGATGAAGCGATTGCACAATACGGCTTAAAAGCCCGTGCCAAAATTATTGGCGCAACCACAGTCGGGGTTGAACCACGCATTATGGGCTTCGGTCCTGCACCTGCCATCAAAAAACTCTTGGCTCAAACCGGTTTAACCCTTGAGCAAATGGATGTGATTGAACTGAATGAAGCTTTTGCGGCTCAAGCATTGGCCGTCACACGTGACCTAGGTCTTGCTGATGGTTCGACACAAGTCAATCCAAATGGGGGTGCGATTGCTCTAGGTCATCCACTCGGTGCATCGGGTGCACGTTTGGTCACCACAGCACTGAACCAACTTGAAGCCAGCGGTGGAACATACGCGTTGTGTTCAATGTGTATTGGTGTCGGGCAAGGCATCGCGCTCATTATTCAACGGGTTTAAGTCAAAGGATTGTCGTCTTATGAGCCACTTATATGCGAGTTTATTTTACCAAGCAGATATGACTGAAATTTTCAGTGATCATGCTTTGCTCAAGTACATGATTCAGGCTGAAGTGGCTTTGGCGAAAGCACAAGCGCAAGTTGGCGTGATTCCTGAATCTGCTGCCGCAATCATTGCCGATGTTGCCAATACTCAAGGTATTCAAGCGATTGATTTTGAAAACCTTGCAATAGCGACAGGACTTGCTGGGAATATCGCGATTCCATTTGTAAAGCAGTTTACAGCAGCAGTAAAAGCCGTTGATGAAGATGCTTCCCGCTATGTGCATTGGGGGGCAACCAGTCAAGATATTCTGGATACGGCGTGTATTTTACAAGCGCGAGATGCTTTAGATGTTGTGGAATTTCAATTGCGACATGCGTATGCAGCATCACTCGAACTTGCAGAAAAATATTGTGCGGAAGTGATGATAGGACGTACTTGGTTACAACAAGCATTACCCATTACTTTCGGGCATAAAGCTGCACGTTGGGCTAGTAGTTTTAAACGTGATTTAGACCGTTTAGAGCAAATGAAAGCACGCGTACTCACAGCTCAACTCGGTGGTGCAGTGGGTTCACTGGCATCTTTACTGGATCAAGGTTCAACGGTTGTTGAAGCCTATGCAGCACAACTCAACCTGAGTATTCCAACCTGTACTTGGCATGGCGAACGAGATCGTATTATTGAGACCGCAGGTTTTCTCGCCATCGTGGTGGGGAATACAGGAAAAATGGCGCGTGATTGGTCATTGATGATGCAAACTGAAATTGCAGAAGTATTTGAACCCACAGCAAAAGGGCGTGGCGGTTCATCAACCATGCCACACAAGCGCAATCCCGTTGCGGCAGCTTCAATATTGGCAGCAGCCAATCGTGTACCTGCATTAATGTCGAGTATGTATCAAAGTATGGTTCAAGAACATGAACGTAGCTTAGGTGCTTGGCATGCAGAATGGTTGGCTTTACCTGAAATTTTTCAGCTTTGCGCAGGTGCATTACAACGTACAGTTGAAGTGCTACAAGGTTTAGAAGTCAATAGTAAAAACATGCAGCGCAATATAGAAATGACACAAGGGTTGATTATGGCTGAAGCTGTCATGATGGCACTCGCACCAAAAATGGGGCGTTTAAATGCACATCATTTAGTTGAAAAAGCCTGTCAGCAAGCCGTTGCTGAGCAAAGTCATTTACAAGATATCGTAAGTTCATTTACAGAAGTAAAACAGCATTTTAGTGCTGCTGAATTAACACTTATTTTTAAACCTGAATCTTATTTAGGCAATATTCAGGATCAGATTGATGCTGTGCTTAAAGAAGCAAAAGGAGAGGCAAAGTGAATAACACCATAACCAACCGACAAGGGAAAACTTTATCTATACAGGTTGATGGATCTGAAAATTTGCCTGTCATTATCTTGTCTAATTCTTTAGGTACAGATAAAGGCATGTGGGACCCACAAGCAGCATATTTTAAAGATAAATATAAAGTTGTGCGTTATGACACGCGTGGTCATGGCAAAAGTGATGTCATTGAAGACACAACCTTAGCCAATTTAGGCGAAGATGTGATCGACATTATGGATGCTTTAAATATAGAAAAAGCCCATTTTTGTGGCATTTCTATGGGAGGAATTACTGCGCTGTGGTTAGGTTTAAATGCCGCTCATCGTTTCAATAGCATTACCGTTGCCAATTCGGCAGCTAAAATTGGTCAGGTAGATGCATGGATTAGCCGTGCGGATGCCGTTGAACAAAATGGTTTAGCTGATTTAGTGAAAACAACACATAGCCGCTGGTTCAGCGAGAAATTTGATTATCAACATAATGCTTTGGCACAGCAAACGATCCAAAGCTTAGCGATCACCCAAGCGAAAGGCTATGCAAATGCTTGCCGAGCTTTGGCATATGCAGATGTTCGCCATGAATTACCCCAACTCAAAATTCCAACTTTAATCATTTGTGGTTCGAAAGACCCTGTAACCACCGTAGAAGATGGTGAATTAATTAAAGAACACGTACTAAAGGGTGAGATTGCAATTTTAGCTGCATCTCATTTATCGAATATTGAATGCCCCGATGACTTCAGCCAAGTGCTAGAGAGATTTATCGAGAAAAATCAATAGAGTAATTAACGAAAAGGATTTGGCCTTAAGGAGGCAACAATGGCGTCTCAGGATAGTTATACGCATAAATCAGGAATTGATGCGCAAGCATTAATTAATCAATCGCCAATAAGCAAATATCAATGGCTTATTGCAGCCGTCTGTTTTCTGATTGTTTTTGTTGATGGTATTGATACCGCAGCAATGGGTTTTATTGCACCTGCGCTTGCTCAAGATTGGGGCATTGATCGTTCACAGCTGGGTCCAGTAATGAGTGCAGCTTTGGGTGGCATGATCTTTGGTGCCTTATTTTCAGGCCCGATGGCTGACCGTTTTGGACGAAAAATTGTATTAGCGATTTCAATGCTGATTTTTGGTGGCTTTACCTTAGCCTGTGCCTATGCAACTGATCTAGATAGTCTGGTTGTTTTTCGCTTTTTAACGGGTATTGGCTTAGGCGCTGCAATGCCCAATGCAACCACTTTGTTTTCTGAATATTGTCCTGCACGTAGCCGTTCATTGTTAGTGACCTGCATGTTCTGTGGTTATAACTTAGGCATGGCAGTGGGTGGGTTTTTCAGTAGTTGGCTTATTCCTAACTATGGCTGGCACAGCTTATTTTTAGTCGGTGGCTGGTCACCGCTTATTTTAATGCTGGTGGTGGTTTTCTTTTTACCAGAATCGTACCGTTACCTCATTTTAAAAGGCGATAAAACAGCCCAAGTTAAAAAAATTCTGACTCGTATTGCACCTGAGAAAGCCGCACACGCAACAGAATTTCATGTACCGGAAGAAAAGAACGAAAATACTGCAAAAAAAGGTGTATTTGGAATCCTGTTCTCAAAACAGTATGCCAAAGGAACTTTCTTGTTGTGGTTTACCTATTTTATGGGTCTGGTCATCATTTATTTACTCACCAGTTGGTTACCAACGCTGATGCGTGAAACGGGTGCCACGATGGAACGCGCTGCATTTATTGGTGGGTTATTCCAGTTTGGTGGTGTGCTAAGCGCATTGTTTGTGGGTTGGGCAATGGATCGTTTTAATCCAAACCGTGTCATTGCTGGATTCTATTTTGCAGCGGGTATTTTCGCTTTTATCGTAAGTCAAAGCCTAGCTAGCCCGACCTTACTGGCCATCTTTATTTTATGTGCAGGTATGGCAGTGAATGGTGCGCAATCTGCAATGCCAGTCTTGAGCACGCGTTTCTATCCAACACAATGTCGTGCAACGGGTGTGGCATGGATGTCTGGTATTGGCCGTTTTGGTGCCGTATTTGGTGCATGGATTGGCGCAGTTTTACTGGGTAATGATTGGTCGTTCAGTTCAATTCTAAGCATGTTACTGATTCCAGCGACTGCTGCTGCACTTGCCATTCTTATTAAATCATTTGTTGCCCATACAGATGCAACTTAAGAGGTATTCATCATGAATGACGAAGAACGTTATACACAAGGCATAAAAGTTCGTACTGAAGTATTAGGCGAAAAGCATGTCGGGCGATCTTTAGAAAATTTAAATGATTTTAATGACGATTTTCAAAATTTCATTAGTCGTTTTGCTTGGGGTGAAGTGTGGTCACGTCCAGGTATGCCACGTCATACACGCAGCTTAGTCACGATTGCCATTTTGCTCGCACTTGGGCGTAACGATGAATTACGTATGCATATTCGCGCATGTTTCAACAATGGCGTGACCAAAGACGATTTAAAAGAATTGTTTCTTCATTCTTCTTTATATGCAGGTTTACCTGCTGCCAATGCAGCTATGCATATGGCTGAAGAGATTTTTGAAGAAATGGGTATTGCACCCAAAAAAATTGTGGAAGACCAATAAGGTATTTAAGGGAGAGATCAAATGTCTCAAATTATTTGGGGAGCTTACGCACAGCGTAATACCGACGACCATCCGCCAGCACATACGCCAGGCTATAAAACCAGTGTGTTACGTTCACCGAAAAATGCATTGATTGCGATTGGTGAAACCATTTCGGAAGTGACTGCTCCACATTTTTCGGCTGACCAATTTGGGCCGAAAGATAATGATTTAATTTTAAACTGTGCCAAAGAAGGTTTGCCTGTAGGTGAACGTGTGATCGTACATGGTTATGTCCGTGATCAATTTGGTCGTCCTGTTAAGAATGCGTTACTCGAAGTTTGGCAAGCCAATGCTTCTGGGCGTTATCGTCATCCAAATGACCAATTTATTGGTTCACTCGATCCAAACTTTGGTGGTTGCGGTCGCATGATGACCGACGAAAATGGCTTCTATATTTTCCGGACCATTAAACCGGGTCCGTATCCTTGGCGTAATCGTATTAATGAATGGCGACCTGCACATATTCACTTTTCACTGATTGCTGATGGTTGGGCACAACGCTTAATTTCACAATTCTATTTTGAAGGTGACACCCTGATTGATTCATGTCCAATCTTGAAAACCATTCCATCAGAAGAACAACGTCGCGCACTCATTGCTTTAGAAGATAAAAGCAATTTTATTGAGGCAGATAGCCGCTGTTATCGTTTTGACATCACCTTACGTGGTCGTCGAGCGACTTACTTCGAAAACGAACTACATTAATGGATGGAGTATAAAAAATGAAAGGTTGGAATTTTGAAGAATTACATGAGACGCCATCACAAACAGGTGGGCCTTATGTACATATTGGCTTATTGCCTAAACAGGCCGGCATTGAAGTTTTTGAAAATAACTTTAATAACGATCTGGTTAAAAATAATCCGCAAGGTCAGCGCATCCGTTTAGAAGGTCAAGTCTTTGATGGTATTGGAGTACCTTTACGTGATGTTTTAGTCGAAATTTGGCAGGCCGATGCCAACGGCGTTTATCCAAGCCAAGCGGATTTTCAAGACAAAGCAGCAGACGTTAATTTCCATGGTTGGGGACGTGCAGGTGCTGACTTTAAAACAGGAATTTGGCATTTTGACACCATTAAACCGGGGACTGTTCCGGGTCGTAAGGCATCAACTCAAGCACCACACATTAACTTGATTATTTTCGCTCGCGGGATTAACACCGGCTTAAATACCCGTGTGTATTTTGAAGATGAAAGTGATGCCAATGCTCAAGATCCAGTACTCAACAGCATTGAATGGGAACCGCGTCGTCAAACCTTAATTGCCAAACGTGAAGAGCGTGATGGCGAAGTGGTTTATCGTTTTGATATTTATATTCAAGGCGATAAAGAAACCGTTTTCTTAGATATTTAATCGAGCAAAATCTATTTTAGGATATTCGGCAGTCGTGATTTGAGCGCTGCCGATTCACAAGGAAGAATAATGATGAATCTAAATCAATTTGCGAAACAACTCTGTTTAGCCGCATCCATTTCAATGGCTTTTGTTGCAGCACAGGCAGAACCTTTAAATAAAGAGATTTCTCCTGCAATTTATCACGTTAAAAATTTGAACATTGGCGAATTGCCTGTCAAAACCATTGTACCGATTACTGCAAAAACCAAGCAACAAGCCTTAGAACAAGCGCAAATGATTGCTGAAAATCCAAATGCGGATATGGCTGAATTTCGTATTGATCTACTAGATTTTGCATCCGACACTAAAGCTGTAATTGCACTTGGCAAAGAGTTAAATCAAGTTCTTAAAAATAAACCTTTAATTGCAACAATTCGTACAGCCAATGAAGGCGGCAAATTGAAGGTTTCCGACGCTGAATATGAAAAAATTTATAGCGAATATTTAAAGCAACCTTTTATGCAGTTGCTGGATATTGAAATGTTTCGTGATCAAGCACGCGTAGAAAAACTCACCCAGCGTGCGCATCAAAAAAATGTCTTGGTGATTATGTCAAACCACGATTTTGATAAAACCCCAGCTCAGCAAGACATTGAACAACGATTATTAAAACAAGATCAAATGGGTGCAGACATCCTTAAAATTGCGGTGATGCCAAAGTCTAAACAAGATGTATTCACCTTAATGAATGCAACGCTCAATGTCAGTCAAAAAAGTAAAAAGCCATTATTGACCATGTCGATGGGACGCCTAGGCACGATTTCTCGTATTGCAACAGCAAATATGGGCGGCAGTTTGAGTTTTGGCATGATTGGTGAAGCCTCTGCACCCGGTCAAATTGATGTCGCTCAATTAAAACAATTTTTAAAAACCGTTCAGCCAACCCCTTAATTTTTGGACAAGGATATCGCCATGAAATTAGCTTCACTACGTTTAACAGCACTGACTTTAGGATTAGTAAGTTCTGGATTTGCAGCCGCAGAAACCTATATTGTCGATCGTTATCAAGATGATAGTGCCAAAGGTTCATTACGTTGGGCAATAGAACAATCCAATACAAATACAGCTCAAGAAAATGAAATCTTAATTCAAGCTGTGGGTAAAGCACCGTATATCATTAAGGCAGACAAACCCTTACCGCCTATTAAATCATCAGTCAAAATTATTGGCACACAATGGGACAAAACAGGTGAGTTTATTGCCATTGATGGTTCAAATTATATTCAAGGTGAAGGTGCTAAAGCTTGTCCAGGCGCAAACCCTGAACAGTATGGAACCAATGTGCGTACTACAACTTTACCGGGTTTTGTTCTACAAGACGTCAATGGGGTGACCTTAAAAGGTTTGGACATTCACCGTTTCTGTATTGGTGTTCTAGTCAACCGTTCAAGCAACAATCTGATTCAGCATAACCGTATTAGTAATAACTATGGCGGTTCAGGGGTCATGTTGACTGGTGATGATGGTAAGGGCAATCCAACTTCAACCACGACCAACAACAACAAAGTGCTGAATAACATATTTGTGGATAACGGTGATGGTTTAGAGTTGACACGCGGTGCAGCATTTAACCTTGTCGCAAACAATCTTTTTACTTCAACTAAAGCCAATCCAGAGCCATCACAAGGCATTGAAATTTTGTGGGGCAATGACAATGCCGTTGTGGGTAATAAATTTGAAAATTATTCAGATGGTTTGCAAATTAACTGGGGTAAACGTAATTACATTGCTTATAACGAACTGACCAACAACTCGATTGGATTTAACTTAACCGGTGACGGTAATATTTTTGATAGCAATAAAGTGCATGGTAATCGTGTAGGTGTTGCTATTCGTTCAGAAAAAGATGCCAATGCGCGTACCACATTAACCAAAAACTTAATTTGGAATAATGGCAAAGATATTAAGCGTTGTGAGGCTGGTGGTTCTTGCGTACCGAATCAACGTTTAGGCGCAATCATCTTTGCTGTTCCTGCACTAGAACATGCCGATTTTGTCGGTTCTCGTGGTGGTGGTGTGGTCATTGAAGCGGCAAAACTACAAAAAACTTGTACTCAGCCAAATGAACAAGGCTGTAATGCCGTGCCAAATCAAGCGATTCAAGCACCTAAATTAGGTTTCAGTAAGGGACAAGTTATTGCAGAGGTCAAGGCTCAGCCGAACCAACGCTATCAATTAGAATTCTTTGCGAACAGTCAATCGAATAGTCAAGAAGCTGAACAATATCTTGGCTCACAAGTAATTACCACCAATGCTGAAGGAAAAGCACAGGCATCTTGGAAGCCTGTTACTACTCTAGCAACAGTAACCGCGACTTTGACCAATCACTTAGGCGCAACTTCTGAACTCAGTCCAGCAGTACGCATTAAATAAAACAATTAAAACGTGGAAAACTCACATGGTGTGAGTTTTCCAAACAGAAAAGGGATATTTCGTTATGCAACACTTTTTTAAATTAAGCCTTTTGTCAATCGCTCTGTTAGGTAGTCAATTTGCCAATGCAAATGAATTTTGGTCACAAGATCGTCAGTGGTTACTCGGTGACTGGAATGGGGAGCGTAAGCAACTTGAAGATCAGGGTTATAAATTTACTACATCCATTATGAGTCAGGCGGCAACCAATTTGGCAGGTGGTTATAACGATGACAATACCTTGGAAAATGCAGGGCAGTTAACGCTCGGTGCGACTTTTGACCTCAACAAAATTGCAGGTTGGGAAAACACGACCGCAGCCATCATGATGACTAAGCGAGATGGTAATTCACTCACGCTAGAACGCATTAAAGACCCACGAAGCAGTGCTTTGGGTAATACACAAGAAATTTATGGTCGTGGCAAAATTTGGCGTTTAACACAGGCTTGGGTGAAAACCGGATTTGCAGACAATACGGTTCAGTTCAAAATTGGACGTATGGGCATGTCCGATGACTTCAATAGTTCACAGTGTGAATTTCAAAATTTATTGCTTTGTGGCGGCCAGTTAGGTAAATCGATCGGTTCAATTTGGTACAACTGGCCTGTTAGTTTATGGGGCGCAAATGTCAAATATCAATTTGCACCAGAATGGACATTGGGATTAGGTGTTTATGAAGTTAATCCAGACAACGTGAAAACTCAATCAGACAGCGATGGTTTTAACCTTGATATGAATAATGTTGAAGGTGCCACGATTCCAGTTGAACTGGCATGGAAACCAAAACTGAGCATGTTTGATGGTTTGCCGGGGGAATATAAACTAGGTGCATTGTATTCAACAGCTGAAGCCAAAGATGTCAAAACAACAGGCAAAGTCCATGATGGTAAACAAAGCTTTTGGCTGAATGCCCAACAACAATTAATTCAGCAGGGTACAGATCCCAAACGCGGTCTATATATCAGTTTTAATGGTGTGATTAATGATAAAGCTACCACGACAGTCCAGAGTACTCAACAGATCGCACTTTGGTACAAGGGGCCTTTAGAGAATCGTCCGAATGACTCCATCGGTTTTGGTCTGGCGAATTATGTGGTCAATGAACGTGTGCAAGACCGACAAATTGCCACCAATCAAAGTCGAGGTTATGACCGCTATGACGCATTTGCCAGTGACTATACGCCAATTCAACGAGATGAACTAAATGTTGAATTAAATTATACCTATCAATGGTCTCCAGCAGTCATGTTACGTCCAAATCTTCAATATATCCATCAACCAGCAGGTGTCAAAGAAGTCGATGATGCATGGGTTGCAGGATTAAGTATGCGCGTCAATTTTTAACAGTACATAAAATCCAAAGTGATTAAAATACAAACAATAAAGTACTTTGGATTTAAACATTTTTTAAATTGCTTAAGCAAATCTATTGCGACAGCACACATTATCCGTGATTGAAAATGATGCTCAAAGGAGAGGGAGTGATCATTTAAACTCACAACACTTGGAGTAAGATGTATGTCTGAACCTCATTCTAAGTCTCAACCCATATTCAAAATATGGTGTTTTATACTTGGCTTAGCCTTGTTATTGACGGGCTTATTTTATTTGATTGGTGGTGGAAAACTCATTAGTTTGGGTGGTTCATGGTATTTCTTTATTGCTGGATTGCTGACTACAGCATCAGCAATTTTTGTTTTTAGAAAAAAAGCATTCGGTGTGTGGTTATTTGCGCTCGTATTTGTAGGCACCATTGTTTGGGCATGGTTTGATGCAGGTTGGGACTTCTGGGCACTTTTTTCCAGACTGATGTTCCCTGCGGGTGTCTTTGCAGCTTTATTGTTTACTTTACCCGCTATTCGTCGTTATCAAGCACAAAGCAGCTTGGTTGCACCCGCTTACACAGGTGCAACAGTTGTCGTTATTGGTATGTTGATTGCTTTTTATCAGATGTTTCAACCTCATCCGACCGTGGCTGCTTCGGGTCAAGAATTACCCCTCATTCCAGTTAATGCAGATAAACAGCAAGTCAATTGGCAGCATTATGGTAATGATACTGGTGGTAGTCGTTTTGCTGCCCTAGACCAAATTAACCGTAATAATGTTAAAGATTTAAAAGAAGTCTGGCGTTTTCAAACAGGTGATTTGACGACAGGTTCTGGTAATGGTGCAGAAGATCAAACCACACCTTTACAAGTCGGGGATAAAGTTTTTGTTTGTACACCGCATAACAACATTATTGCTTTAGATACAGATTCTGGAAAACAAATTTGGAAAGCGGAAGTTAATTCCAAAGCTGATGCATGGGAGCGTTGTCGTGGTGTTGCCTATTTTGATGCTACACAACCCTTGGTACAACCAACTTTAGCGGGTGCGACTCCTGTAACAACAGTGGCAGCAAATACAGCTTGTCCACGTCGAGTCTACACCAATACACCCGATGGACGCTTAATTGCAGTTAATGCGGATACAGGTGAACGCTGTAAAGACTTTGGTATCGATGGAACCGTAGATTTACTTGTAGGTTTAGGTGATGGAACCAAAGCACCTCGTTTTGAGGTGACATCAGCACCGACCATTGCAGGTACAACTCTCGTTATTGGTAGTCGTATTGCAGATAATGTTGCAGCAGATATGCCGGGTGGTGTTATTCGTGCATACGATGTCATTACAGGTAAATTACGTTGGGCATTTGATCCACGTAATCCAGATCCAAACTATGTGCTCAAAGCTGGTGAAATTTACAAGCGTAGTTCTGCGAACTCTTGGGCTGCAATGTCTTATGATCCACAAATGAATACAGTGTTTTTGCCAATGGGCAGCTCATCTGTGGATGTTTGGGGTGGAAATCGTCAACCGGTTGATCATAAATACAATTCTTCGGTATTGGCACTCGATGCCACCACGGGTAAAGAAAAGTGGGTCTATCAAACCGTACATAATGATCTATGGGATTTTGACTTACCGATGCAACCAAGTTTAGTTGATTTTCCAATGAAAGATGGAACAACGAAACCTGCTGTTGTGATTGGAACCAAGTCAGGTCAATTCTTTGTACTTGATCGTTTAACCGGAAAACCTTTGACCAAAGTTGTTGAGCAACCTGTAAAAGCAGCGGATATTCCAGATGAACAATACAGTGCGACACAACCACGTTCAGTTGAAATGCCACAAATTGGTAATCAGACATTAACTGAGTCAGATATGTGGGGCGCGACGCCATTTGATCAATTGATGTGTCGTATTAACTTTAAATCAATGCGCTATGATGGTTTATTTACAGCACCTGGCACAGATGTCTCACTGAGTTTCCCAGGATCATTGGGTGGTATGAACTGGGGCAGCATAGCCTTCGATCCGACGCACCGTTATATGTTTGTCAATGACATGCGTTTAGGTTTATGGATTCAACTCATTAAACAGACTCCAGAAGACCTTAAAATTCAAGCTAATGGTGGAGAAAAAGTAAATACGGGTATGGGTGCTGTGCCTATGAAAGGTACACCCTATAAAGTAAACAAAAACCGCTTTATGTCTGTATTGGGTATTCCGTGTCAAAAGCCGCCATTTGGAACAATGACGGCAATTGATATGAAAACTCGTCAAATTGCATGGCAAGTTCCTTTAGGCACAGTACAAGATACAGGTCCAATGGGAATTAAAATGGGCTTAAAAGCACCCATTGGTATGCCAACGATTGGCGGTCCAATGGCAACTCAAGGCGGCTTAGTATTTTTTGCAGCAACTCAAGACTACTACTTAAGAGCATTTAACTCTTCAAATGGTCAAGAACTTTGGAAATCACGCTTACCTGTTGGTAGCCAAGGTACTCCAATGAGTTATATTTCGCCTAAAACCAGAAAACAGTACGTTGTCATTTCTGCTGGTGGTGCACGCCAGTCTCCTGATCATGGTGATTACGTGATTGCGTATGCTTTAGATAAGTAATGTATCAATGCTATAAAAAGGATTCATCCTAATCAATGCCTGCTGGTTTAATACTGGCAGGCATTTTTGTTGATGACTGATCACTAAATCATTGCTCTAATTTCATAAGCCGTATTTTGAAGTAAAGGTAAAATACTCTGAATGAGATATTCCTCTGTAACACGGTTAACTTGTGACATACAGTTCAATGCTGCAATGGTTTTACCTTGACGGTCTAACACTGGTACAGCAATTGCAATAACCCCAAGTTCGTGTTCTTCTTTTGATAAGCAATAATTTTGCTGAGCCATGTGATTAAGCACTTGATAAAATGCTGATTCATCTTGGAGCGTAAAAGGGGTTAAACGTTTTAAACCATATTTATTGAACCAATTTCTTTGTTCTTCTTGATTTAAAGCTGCGAGCAAAACTTTACCTGTAGATGTTGCATGAGCAGGCAAACGATTGCCCAAATGCATACCATCAGGACTGGCACGCATATTATCTTGCTGGGGTAAAAAACTGCGTGCAATGGGCACAATTTCATCATCATCTAAAACGACAATTGAAAATGTCAGCGTGGTTTGCATACACAGAATATTTAAAATAGGCTGTGCAACTTTGGGTAAATGTGCAGAACTTAAATAAGAACTCGAAAAGCGTAGAACTTTATGAGTTAACCAAAAAGAATGTTCGTCCGTTTCTAAATAACCTAAAAACTTTAAAGTTCGTAAGTAGCGTCTTGCCGCAGTACGGCTGATTCCTGTACGTTCAGCAATTTGAGTTGCATTGAGCTTTTGCCGATCAATCCCAAAGGCTTCTAACAATGCTAAGCCTTTGGCAAGTCCAGAAATATAATCATCATTGGTGATGGTTTCACCTGAAGTCTTATTTTCAATTAAATCATAGCGCATGAAGCATCCTTGCTGATAAAGCATCAATTTATGATGTTTTGTCCGGTATACGGTCAACATCACCGCAATACGGTGAATATTCACGTTTTACTATAGCTGAAATTTTATAAAAAATTTAGTTTAAGTACATAGGACAGGGAGCATAAATGATGGAAATTTTAAATACCAAAGTTGCAATTATTGGTTCAGGACCGGCAGGATTATTGCTAGGACAGCTTCTTTATAAAGCGGGTATTGAACATATTATTATTGAACAGCGCAGTGCAGATTATGTTTCTGCACGTATTCGTGCAGGTATTCTTGAACAAGTTTCTGTTGATTTACTTAAACAAGCTGGCGTAGACCAAAACTTAAATGAATTAGGTTTACCTCATCATGGAATAGAAATTCTAACCAATGGTGAAAAATATCGTATTGATTTATCAGCTTTAACTCACGGGAAGCAGGTGACTGTTTATGGTCAAACTGAAGTCACTAAAGATTTAATGCATGCACGTGATGAAGCCAAGCTGACATCATTTTATGAAGCGAATAATGTCAAAGTACATGAATTTTATGATTTACCTTATGTGACTTTTAACAAAGATGAGCAAGAATATCGCATCAATTGTGACTTTATCGCAGGATGTGATGGATATCATGGTGTATGTCGTGCCAGTGTGCCAGCAGATAAAATTAAAACATTTGAAAAAGTATATCCATTTGGCTGGTTAGGTATTTTGGCGGATGTACCACCAGTATCTGATGAATTGATTTATGTACAATCAGAACGTGGTTTTGCACTTTGTAGTATGCGTTCAAACACACGTAGCCGTTATTATTTACAAGTTCCTTTGACTGATAAAGTAGAGGATTGGTCAGATGAACGTTTCTGGGATGAACTAAAAAATCGTCTAGATCAAGAAAGCTGTGAGCATTTAGTTACAGGACCTTCAATTGAAAAAAGCATTGCGCCTTTACGCAGTTTTGTAACCGAGCCAATGCGTTTTGGAAACTTATTTTTAGCAGGTGATGCCGCACATATTGTTCCACCAACTGGTGCAAAAGGGTTGAATCTAGCAGCTTCTGATATTGCATATTTATCCAGTGCATTAATTGAATATTACTTAAAAGGTTCTAAGCAAGGCATTGATGAATACTCTGAAAAATGCCTAAAACGGGTATGGAAAGCTGAGCGTTTTTCTTGGTGGATGACAAATTTATTACATCGTTTTGAAAATGAAAGTGAGTTTGATTTAAAAATCAAACATGCTGAATTAACCTATATTCTTGGCTCAGAAGCAGGGCAAACGACTTTAGCTGAAAACTATGTTGGACTTCCTTATGAACTCAAAGCGTTTGAAGAATTAAAAAAGGTAAGTTGATTTAACTTTGTATGAATAAAAAACCAGCAACAAGCTGGTTTTTTATTCTTGTATTTAACAAAATTAATTTTGAAGAACAACACTTTTGAATAAATAAAAACGTGTAAAAATAAGAATATAGAGAGTATTTATATGCAATCAACGAAACTTAGGTTCCCTTAAATTGCTATTTTTTTAAAAGCGATTAATTTGGGATGTAATATTTGCACTGCTTCAGCATGTTGATTTTTAGTTTCACATTTAAAGGTCACAAGTGCCTGATTTGGTTTTGATTTCGAGGGTTTAATTTCAATAATTTCTGATTCAACCGATAAAATATCAGTCGCTCGCGTGGGTTGAGGCCATACAAGATCTCCACCAGCTCCAATAATGCCATGATGTAAATTTAAACTGTTGACTAGTAGTCGCATGGTAATAGCAGCAGTATGCCATCCACTTGCAGCCAAACCTTTAAAAAAAGTATCTTCTGCCGCAACAGGATCTAAATGAAAGATTTGAGGATCAAATTCCTGAGCATATTGAATAATTTTTTCTTCACTTAAAGCATAAGATTCACTGACAAATTTTTGTCCTACGTATAAATCATCTAAAAAAAGTTGAGTCACGTTTTCTTTCCTTGTCTAAAAATATTTAAAATTGTATAAAATGATTGAATATATTTGCATGTACAACTATTGTATATACAACATTTTGGTAAATTTCAATATGAACGAAGTAAAAGAAGAATTAAGACAAAGTTGTACCAGTTATAAAGTCAGGAAGTTAATGCGTGAGTTATCCCGTCATTATGATACTGAATTAAGTCATGTTAGTTTAAAAACTACACAATATGCTTTGCTGAATACTGTGTATAAAGTCGGAACTATTCGCCCGACAGAATTATCAAATATGATGAGATTAGATAATTCAACACTGACACGTAATATTCAGGTGATGGTATCGCATGGCTTTTTAGCTTTGGAAAAAGGGCAGGATGAACGCAGTCGTGAAATTTCAATTACTGATTTAGGTCGCGAAAAAAGAAACGAAGCCTATGTTTACTGGGAAAATGCACAGCAGAAAATGAATCATTTAATGGGACACGATAAGGTGCAAGCACTACATGCTTTAATTAATGAAGCATTAATTGCATTGGATACTGATAAATAGAAATTTTTAAACATCTAACGTCAGTGCAACGGCGCATAATAAATAGCTATTTCAAAGGTGGAAGTATGCGCTTTAGCTTCACGTATTTTGTGCCAGATCATTTTTATTATTCATTGATTCAACTTGATTCCAACAAGTTGAATCAACAAAAACCTGATTGGTTCGTTGAGCCTAAATCAATATTTAACCTTAAACAAATCGCTTAGGAGCGTAAATCAAACAAATCTTGTTTGTTAGGTATTTGAAACCAAGCAAAGGTGAAATGATAGATCCAAAGATCTGTAAACCATTCCAATGAGATTCTACGGATTTGAATATTCAAATACTAAACATGGTTATGGTATTGAAAGATACAATACAAAAAATGACAGGTTCTATTCATTATGACCGTTATAAAAATCTGCCTTTAAACTGTGAATACGAATTTGAGTTATTCATGGAACTCAAGGGACAGTTTACTAAAGTAACTTTGATAAATGCAGATCTAGTGAAAACTACTTATTTATCAAAGTGTTAATATTTCGTATAATGTATATTATGTTAAATAGAATATCCAAGACTGTGGCCTACACAACATAGTTGGTGCTACAGCTCAGTACCGTGATGATCTACGATTATACATCACGTTACTGAGTATCCTAAGTAACATAATATAAGTTATGCAGAAATCAGATCGCTACTCGACTTGCGTATTAGTCGAGCCTACGCAAGTCTGCGTGGCTATGATCTTTAAATCTTGTGAAAGCTCATTATTCAGATACCTGTTGTGAATCCATTGCCTGCATATTATAGGTTGCGGAAATTTGAAATTATGATCAGCGATTAAAGCTATAACTTTGCTGTGCTGGTCTATCTATATGATTCTGTAGTTTATGGATCAGCACTGTTGTAAATAGGAAGATAAGCTGTAATTTTCTATGTTAATTACGTTTAAATTCCAACCCTCTCATTTTCCAACTAGCTCAGGTTATAATAATGGCCTCCCAAAATATGGTTAATCTATTATGAACACCTCCAATGACCCTTTACACGGCAAAAAACTTGCTGACATTTTGGATGAATTATTGGATTACTACGGTGGCTTTGAAGGCTTAAATCGTAAAATTGAAATTAGATGTTTTTGCATAGATCCAAGTGTTAAATCATCATTGCGATTCTTACGTACCACACCATGGGCACGTGAAAAAGTAGAAAGCTTATATTTGTATGTCTTACGCCAAAAAGCCAAACAGAAATCGTAGCTATCAAAACCCTAGCCTCAGCATAATATTTTATACCAAATAGTAAACTACACTTATTGAATAGCCACCGATTTTGTAGATACCTTTTAATTAGTGGTGGGCTGCCACCACTCTCCTAGACAAATTTAGTCTATTCTTAAGAGCTTTTTAGTAGGAAAATATGTATTCATAGCTAGGTTCATGAACCAAATATTTTACATGAATCTTTACCAGCATCTTATCTATAGACTATGGTTCGTGGTAAATCTACTTTTTTTATTTCATGTTTTCCTTAATGATCTGAATCGTGAATTAGAATTATAAAAAATAGTCTGTATCACTCTGAATTTTAGGTGAAATATGCTGCTCAACCCATGTTAACCATGCTCTTGTTTTAGCATCAATAAAATGACGTGATGGCAATAAAGTATAAACGCCAATATCAGGTGATCTCCAATCTGCTAAGACGCGACACAATCGTCCAGTACGTATAGCCTCAATCACAGCAAAGGTTGGAAGTAATGCTATGCCCATATCTTGCTGCACCATGTCTAATAATAATTCTGGTGTATCTGCAATCAATGGCCCTGTAATATCGATTTGATATGAACAACTATTTTCACTTACGAGATGCCATTGCGGTGTAATCGATGGGTTCACCAATCTTAAACATGCGTGTTTTTGTAGATCATCTAATGACTTCGGTTCGCCATATTTTTCTAAATAAGCTGGTGATGCGCAAAGTAATGAAAATATTGTCCCAATGCGACGAGCTACAAATCTTGAGTCAGTCAAAGATTCTGTAAGATATAAACTGACATCAATTCCTTTAGCTAAAAGGTCTGGTACATTCTGCGAAGTACGGTATTCAACCGTAAGGTCTGGATAAGTTTGACAGAACTCGGCCAGCATCGGAGACACATAATGATGACCAAAACTAGCCATACTTAAAACACGTAACCTGCCCTGCGGTTTGGTTGCCATTCCCATGGCTTGAGCTTCGGCTTCTTCCACCATTGCGAGTACTTGACGGCATTGCTCTGCATAAGTTGTACCAATATCGGTCAACGCATGCTGTCTTGTAGATCGTTGTAGTAATTTTGTTCCTAAGCGCCCTTCTAACTCGCTAATGAGTCGGGACACTTGCGCTGTTGTCAGTTCCATTTGCTCTGCGGCAGCCGTAAAGCTTCCACTATCAATGACTTTTAGGAAAGCATGCATTGCATGGAGTAATCCACCATCAAGATTTTTGCGCATAACGTAAATATGTTTTTCTTAATTACGCATTGTTGCACCAGTCTGGATCACCCACAATGACATTAGTGTACATACATCGAACAGTTCTACGGTCTTAAATGAACTGATCTATCTTTTTCTCAGTATGTCATTTACTCCAAATATTCAACTGGATGTTGAAATAAGAAAGTAGCTCGAACTACGAAATTCTAAGGAGACATAAATGAATATCGCGACAAAATTTACTCCAAATAAGATTCCAACCAAGGATGTATCACTTGAAGATAAATATTTAAGTGATGACGGTACTGCTTACATGACAGGTATTCAGGCCATGGTGCGTTTACCACTAGCGCAAACACGGCGGGATACTTTAAATGGTTATCATACTGCTGGTTTTATTTCTGGTTATCGTGGTTCCCCTGTCGGAAATTATGATAATTTTCTCTGGCAAGTTGAAGGCATACTTAAAGACCATCATGTTGTTTTTCAACCTGGCGTAAATGAAGATCTCGCTGCTACTGCAATTTGGGGTACCCAACAAGCCAACCTTGCAGGTCAAGGTAAATATAATGGTGTGACCGCATGGTGGTATGGCAAAGGCCCGGGGGTAGATCGTTCTGGCGATGTTCTGCGTCATGCCAACCTTGCAGGAACAGCAGAACGTGGTGGCGTGGTGGCCTTCTTTGGTGATGATCATTCTTGTAAATCTTCGAGTATTCCACACCAGTCCGAACACGTCATGATCGGTTGTGGCATTCCAATTTTTTACCCGACTTCAATACAACAAATTCTTGATTTAGGTGTACATGCAGTCGCCATGTCACGCTTTGCTGGTGTATGGACCTCGATGAAGTTAGTCAGTGAAATCGTCGAAACCTCTGCTTCTGTTCATGTTGATTTAGATCGAGTCACTCCTGTTTTACCCAAAAATGTTCAAATGCCTGAAGATGGTGTCAGCATTCGTTGGCCTGATCATGGCATTCAACAAGAACAACGTCTTTATCAATATCGCTTACCTGCTGTATTGGCTTATGCACGTGAAAATCAATTAAATCAAGTGACATGGCATTGCCCAGATGCGCGTATTGGTATTGCAGCAAGTGGTAAAGGTTATTTAGATACGATTGAAGCCTTACGTATTCTCGGAATTGAAGGTGAAACAGCCCAACAGCTCGGACTGAGAGTGTATCAAGTTGCTTTAATTTGGCCCTTAGAACCACAAGGTCTGCGTGAATTTGCCGAAGGATTAGAGGAACTGATTGTTGTAGAAGAAAAACGCCCGATTCTTGAAGCACAAATTAAAGATGAACTCTACGCACTTCCAGATGACAAACGTCCTCGTATTATTGGTAAAGCGAGTGATGGCAAAGGAGAATGGAGTACATCGATTGATGAAGCGCCTTTGATTGGTCACTATGAGTTTCAACCTGAACCTATTGCAAAAATGTTGGCCGCTCGATTCTTAAAATTAGATCTTCCAGAAAGCTTAAAAACACAAATTCAAAATAGAGTTGAGTTGTTACAAAAAGCAGAGCAAGCATCACGGCGTGTTCTGGATATTGCAGAACGTAAACCTTTCTTTTGTAGCGGCTGCCCTCACAATTCATCAACAGCATTACCCGAAGGCAGTCGTGCACTGGGCGGGATCGGTTGTCATTATATTGCCGTGTTACAGAATCATGGCACAGAAACGTTCACGCAAATGGGTGGCGAAGGCGTAAGTTGGGCTGGTGCTTCCCATTTCACCAACGAAAAGCATATTTTTGCCAATCTAGGCGATGGAACCTATTTCCATTCAGGTTATCTTGCAATACGTCAAGCGATCGCTGCAAAACTCAATATGACCTACAAAATTCTCTATAACGACGCAGTGGCAATGACAGGTGGACAACATGTCGATGGTCATCTCAGCGTGGCACAGTTAACACGACAATTGGATGCTGAAGGCATCACAAAACAAGTCATCGTCACGGATGAACCTGAGCTGATTCATGCCGAAGAAGGTATTGCGTCTCACGTCGAGATTTACCACAGAAATGAGCTAGATGATGTGCAACGCAAATTACGTGAGATTTCTGGCGTTACGGCGTTAATTTATGTTCAAACCTGTGCCAGTGAAAAACGTCGCCGTCGTAAACGTAATGCATATCCTGATGTAGCAGAACGAGTTTTTATCAATAGTGAGATTTGTGAAGGTTGCGGGGACTGTTCTAAACAATCGAACTGCTTATCTATCGAACCCGTTGAAACGGCATTAGGAACCAAACGTCAAATTAATCAAAGCAGTTGTAACAAAGACTTCTCTTGTGTCGAAGGTTTCTGTCCAAGTTTTGTGACAGTCCATACCCGCGATATGAAACGCCCAGAAGTATTTAAAGGTATAGAAGCTGGCTGGCCAGAAAAGCCAATCCTTCCAGAACTAGATCAGCAACCCATCCGCATCATGGTTGGTGGTGTTGGCGGTACAGGTGTAGTAACCGCAGGTGCTTTACTGGGAATGGCTGCTCATTTGGAAGGTAAAGCTGCACGTATCATGGATATGGCTGGACTGGCTCAAAAAGGGGGTACGGTTTACTCCTACATACAACTCGCGACTGAAGATGATCAAATCTCTGCAACCAAAATCCCTGCGGGTCAATGTGATGTTTTAATTGGTGCAGATGCGATTGTTGCAGGCAGTAATGCAGCACTTTCTCGTTTAAAAGCTGATGCTGTTGTCATCGTGAATGAAGATAGTTCCCCTACTTCTAATTTCCTTGAGTCTCGTGATTGGTATGCGCCAATTACGGATTTAATTCATCGACTTCGTGGTCGAACCACACAAGGAAAACTCATATCCTTACCTGCAACACGTATTGCTACACAAGTGCTGGGCGATGCGATCTTTACAAATCAGATATTACTTGGTATGGCTTGGCAATCAGGTCAAATTCCGTTGAAACGTGAAAGTATTGAGCAGGCAATCCATCTGAATGGTACGGCTGCTGAAAAAAACCTTGAAGCTTTCCGCATCGGTTGTCATCTCATGAGTGAGCCTGACTTAGCAAAACGCATTATTGCAACCATACCTACAACGCGTAAACCAACCACGTTAACAGAACTCGTTGAAGATCGTTCTATTCGTTTGGTCGAGTATTGGAATCAAGATTATGCAACTCAGTATCGAACTCTGGTGGACCAAGCTGCCAAAGTTTTACCCGAAGAACTCGCGGGGACCATTGCAACACAGCTCTATAGAGTCATGGCGTATAAAGATGAATACGAAGTTGCGCGCTTACTCACAGGAAAAAGCTTTAAACAATCAATTGAAACCCAATTTGGTCAAGGTCTACGTTTAACCTATCACTTAGCACCTCCTGCTTTGGGTGCTCATGGTGCCATACGCAAACGTGCTTTCGGATATTGGATACGCATTCCGATGATGATTCTTGCTCGCCTACAGTGGCTCAGAGAGTCTTTCCTTGATCCCTTTGCTTTACAACAAGAGCGTCAAAAAGAACAGGCTTGGCGTGATCGTTATATCGCATTTGTCAAAGCTATCAGTTCTGCACCTGAAAAGTATGATTTATCTGTTGCTGAACAAATCGCTAAATTACCAGCAGATGTACGTGGTTTTGGTCATGTCAAAATGCAAGCGATGGAAACAGCGATACAACGCTGGGATGAGCTTTCATTGAGTCTTCGTAAAGAACATTAAAAGTCCCTTTTCTCTCTGGGGGGAAAGTTGGGATGAGGGAGATTTATCATGTAAATCCTCTCCCTCTTGCGCGTAATAACGCTCATCCTTTTAAAGGAGAGGGAACTTCCATTGTAAATAAATGTTCATAACAATTCGACTTACGCAAGAAACCTAATGATTCTCCTTTCTTTGATGCTAAGCGTATATTATTAGCCATATTTTAATATTTATCTGACTCTCTTATGAAGAATACATTTTCTGACACCCCTCAAATTGGAGTGGTTTCTTCTTTCTCTGAACTTGTAAATTCTAAATTTCAAGGAGAGATGAATGCACTTTGTTGGCATAGAAATTTGGTTGTCGATTTTAAAGAAATTGTGGTTAAATTTGAGTTAAAAGAGAATATTACAGAAGTTTCTATTGAAGATCTTTTAGCATTAAAACTTTCAGAACAAGGAAATTTAGCAAGGGAAATAATTCTAAAAGATATACAACTATTAACCGATTTCGGAGCATCCCCTTCACTTAATTTGCTGAAATGTTATGAACGTGATGATGAGCTAGACTTTATTTCAACGGATGTATATTCGTTTCATGTTGATCGTTCACCTATAGAAACAGATACTTTCTTATGTACTTATCACGGCGCTGCAAGTGATATCGTGCCCAATGATCAGGTAGAACAAAAGATTTTGATTCCAGAAATTAGGGAACAACTCAAAAAACTACATGACGGCCCAGAAGCTGAATTTGAAACTTTCCTAGAAGAGTATTTTTTTGATCTACATTATCAGCCTAAACCCAATGCAAAACCTGTGAATCTAGGTTTAGGACATCTTTGGCGTTTGGCGGTAGATCACCCTACGCAAAAGGTCTTGCCCTGTGTGCATAGAGCGCCTGTCGAAAAAGATGGTGAATATAGACTGCTATTGATTTGTTAATGACTTAATTAGATATTTACGATATAGAATGAAATAAATCGCTATAAAATTTTGATGTCACATTTGTTTATTTATTAAATAGCTTAACGATCTAAGCTGTCACGACCAAAAATATAAAAGCCCATATTGAATTAATACCAGTCAGTTAAGAGTAATTTGGTAGTTACTCATCTAAGAATCTCCCCTACCACCTCTTTAAAAAAGAGGGGGAACTCTTGAGAATTTAAAATAATTTTAGATTCTTGATACTCCCTCCTTTGAAAAAGGTGAGCAGCATTGCTGCGCAAGGGGAGGATTTAAAAAGGCTTAACTGATCAGCATTACATATCTAATGGGCTTTTCTTATAGGAATTAACTGAATATATTTTAAAGTAATCCCTTAAAAAGGAAAAAACATCCTACGCTAAGCAATAATACAGCAAAGCATTTTTTCAACATTTGTGGTGATAATGCATGTGCCACTTTAGCACCTAACTTTGCTGTAAAAAAACTCATTGAGCTTATGCCAATAAAAGCATAAATATGCACATAGCCAATACTGTTTGAAACCAAAATATTGTCTTGTGCCCCAAAAAACATAAAGCCCAGCGCACCAGCGATTGCAATGGGTAAACCACATGCTGCTGATGTTCCAACAGCTTTTTGCATGACCACGCTATAATGATTTAGATAAGGTACAGTTAAACTACCGCCGCCAATTCCAAAAATTGCTGATGCAACGCCTATTCCAGTACCGGCAAATACTTGTTTAGTCGTTGATGGAAGTACTTTATTCTGCTCTACTACTTTTGCACCAACAAACATGTTGTATGCAACCCAAATTGCAAATAATCCAATAATTAACTGTAGCTTAGCACTCGATAATAATCCTGCAACACCTGCCCCTAAAAAAGATCCGATGACCAGCCCTGGTGCTAGATTTTTGAATACTGGCCAAATGACCGCACCATTTTTATTATGAGCCATCAATGAACTTATAGATGTCACAATAATGGTCGCTAACGATGTACCTAAAGCTAAATGCATCACAATCTCAGGATCATAGCCCATTTGCGTAAAGACCACATATAAAAGCGGTACGATAATTAGTCCACCGCCAACACCAAAGAGCCCAGCAGCAAATCCTGCTAATGCACCTATTGCTAAAAAAATAATTAATTCCACGACATACTTACTTGATTGAGAGTTAATGTTAAATAAAAAGTGAGTTTAAGCAGTTTCGGTCTGCCCCACCTGATGATAAGCACGATTAAAATAAACCAAACTTTGCTCATGTTGGCTTTGTTGAATCGCGACAATACGGCACATGAAAACAGTATGCGTGCCAACTTCTTGAATTTCATCAATTTCGCAATCAAAATTGACCAAAGCATCTTCTAAAACGGGTGCACCCGTTTCTAACTCTGTCCAAACGCCATGTTTAAAACGCTCTTCAGACGTCAATTTGGATGCAAAGACATTCGAAATATGCTGATGCTGTGCGCCTAAAACATTCACTGTTAAAATTTTATTTTCTATAAAATGTGCATGTGACCGAGAAGCTTTATTCATACAGACCAATAATGTCGGTGGTGTATCCGTGACACTGCACACGGCAGATGCAGTGAATCCATGACGATCAGACATGCCAGCCGTAGTCACGACACTCACCGCACTGGTTAACAAAGACATTGCATCTCTAAAGTCTGTTGCTTCAATCATCATTTTATTCCTACATTGAACCGTACATTTTTGTTTAGATTGATTTATACCAGCGATTTAGTCACATCGGCAGATTTTCTAAACGAGTTCCGAGTAAAACGGACACATGCTTTTTACTCGGATAAGCGCTACCCATTTTATTAAACGGGTAGCCTTTTCACATTAAGCTATAGATGCGTATGAAGGCGAAAGTTCTTGTCGAACGATTTCTGCGCCTGCGCTTAACGCATTCAGCTTGCCTCTTGCAACGTGACGCGATAAAGGTGCCATGCCACAGTTGGTTGATGGATAAAGTTTATCGGCATCGACAAACTGAAGTGCTTTACGCAATGTATTTGCAACTTCTTCTGGTGTTTCAATGCTATTGGTTGCAACATCAATTGCACCCACCATGACTTTTTTACCGCGAATCAGCTCAATCAGATCCATCGGTACACGAGAGTTTTGACATTCGAGTGAGATGATATCAATTTTAGATTGTTGCAGCTTAGGGAAAGCTTCTTCATATTGACGCCACTCTGAACCCAAAGTCTTTTTCCAATCGGTATTGGCTTTGATGCCGTAACCATAGCAAATATGAACCGCGGTTTCACATTTAAGACCTTCAAGTGCTCGCTCAAGCGTTGCAACACCCCAATCATTCACTTCATCAAAGAACACATTAAATGCTGGCTCATCGAACTGAATAATATCCACGCCAGCAGCTTCTAACTCACGCGCTTCTTGGTTCAGAATCTTGGCAAATTCCCAAGCCAGTTTTTCACGACTTTTATAATGACCATCATACAGCGTGTCAATCATGGTCATCGGACCAGGCAGTGCCCATTTAATCGGTTGTGTTGTTTGACTACGTAAAAACTTAGCATCTTCAACAAAAACAGGCTTTTGACGGCTTACTGCACCTACCACTGAGGGTACACTTGCGTCATAACGATTACGAATTCGAACCGTCTCACGCTTCTCAAAATCAACACCATCAAGATGTTCAATAAAGGTGGTGACAAAATGTTGGCGGGTTTGTTCGCCATCGCTGACGATATCAATCCCAGCGTGTTGTTGTTCTTGCAATGACAAACGTAAAGCATCTTGTTTCGCTTCGAGTAATGCTTCACCTTCGAGTTTCCAAGGTGACCAAAGTTTCTCAGGCTCAGCAAGCCAAGAAGGTTTCGGTAAACTGCCCGCAGTTGATGTTGGTAATAAAATGGCCATTTTAAATCTTCTATCTCGATGTTCTATTTCAGGTAAATTAAGCAGCGTTATTGTCTACGGTGTAATTCGCAGCCCATTGCTCAAGGATGTCTTGATAAGGCTTAATAAAGTTATCTTCCGTCCATTTACCTTGCTTAACCGCTAACTGACCACGTTCAACACGGTCATAGACAATTTGTGTTAATGAGTAATCTGGGTACTCTAGGCTTGCTTGATAGACTTGCGCCGCTGATGAGTTTGCATTGTAAATTTCAGGGCGATAAATCTTTTGGAACGTTTCCATGGTGCTAATCGCACTGATCAGTTCAAAATCGGTGTAATCACGCAGTAAATCACCCGCAAAATAGAATGCTAAAGGTGCAGCGCTACCTTTCGGCATAAAGAAACGAACCTGTAAGCCCATTTTATGGAAATACTCATCGGTACGTGAGTATTCATCTTGTTTATACTCAACGCCTAAGACAGGATGCTCATTGGCAGTACGGTGATACTTCTTCGCTGTTGAAACACTCAAACAAATCACAGGCTGTTGATTAAACTCTGCTTTAAAAGTCTCTGAGTTCACTAGATATTGATAAAGCTTGCCATGTAAATCACCAAAACCTTCAGGTGCGTACGAAGTCGAGTTCTCTTTATTATGTTCTTTAAGCACCACGCTAAAATCGTAGTCACGCACATAAGATGAGAAGCTATTACCAATCATGCCCTCAATACGTTGATTGGTATGATGATCTGTAATCGTGCTTTTCAGCATTTCAATAATCGGGAAAGTTTTACCATTACCTTCAATATCTAAATTTGCAGAAATAATATCGATTTCAAGTGAATAACGATCACCATTCGGGTTATCTGTTTGTGCTAAGGCATTGAAACGATTGTTAATCATTCGAAATGTATTACGTAGGTTCTGCTCACGGCTTTCACCACGTGCTAAGTTGGCAAAGTTAGTCGTTAGACGTGTGTTATCTGCTGGTTGATAATTTTCATCAAAACGAATGCGTTTAATTGAACATACAAACTCTGTACTCATGGTGATCCGCTACCCTAATTTCTGCAATAAAATCTGAATTTCTTTATGCAGTAATTTATACCCGAATCATTACATGAATAAAAATGATTTAGTCTCAACCTAAAGTGAGTAAAATTCATGTTTAGAAATTTTGTTGTATTTATTAAGAATCAAAGGTGAAAAGCTGACTACTCAATCTTTGATAAGAAAAGCCATTAAACCAACATGAAATGGTGGAGAGTAATCATTTAGCATTTGCGCTATTAAATATATAAAAACTATATAATACAATAACTAAAAAGCATATATATCGAAAGATGGCTAAAGCATTTACTTGTAAAAGTGATTTTTAAGGGCGTACATTGAATTCAATATCAGACTTGAAAACTTCTATAAACGACATTTTTATTTTGTTTTTTGAGTTGGAACGGCAGCCATTTTATAAAGGCTCTAAAATCATCAGAAATGAATTTAACTCATCTAAAAGTTAGGAAATATCAGTATGTTCATCTTCTAAACTTATCCAAATTGCTGGAATATTGGGTTTAGATTCAAATCTGAACTTTAGCTACAGCTCAACATCGTGAATCTGGACAGGTTTTTCACGATTTGAGTAAGCTAAAACATAATAACGTTATGCCGAAATCTGACACGCGACTTGACTTGCGTATTAGTCAAACCTACGCAAGTCAAGTCGCTATTCATTCAATCCAAAATTAAACACTGTTTTTGGTAAAGGCTGTTTTTAGTATGCTCTATAGTGCAATCTAAACTGTTAACTTAGAAATTCACAGTCCATGATAATTGTGCTGTACGTGGTGCACCAAGGAATAAATAATCATCTCCAAAGAAACCACCTGCATCTCGCCAGTATTTCTTATTGAACAGATTATCAATGTTGAAACGAAGCGTATTGTCATAATCATAAGCACGGAAGTTATAGGCTGTACCTACATCAAACACGGTATAACCAGAAACTTTCACGGCGCCTGTTTTGTTGGCATATTTGCTACTGCTGTACTGCATGCCTGCGAGTAAACGTAAACCTTCTACCTGAGGCATTTGATAAGATAGATGACTGGCGAAACGAACCATCGGTACATTCTGAGTTTGATGCCCTGCATATTCATCTGCTTGTACATCTTCCAAACGTGAACGGGTCAGTGCCAAAGTCGATGTCATATCTAAATTTTGCGCTACACGTCCTTGCAATCCCAATTCCAATCCAAGGTTATGCTGTTCACCATCGGTGACATAATCACTAGCAGTATTGGTATATTGATTGTCTTGCGTTAAGTCAAACAATGCAGCAGTAAAGAGTAAGGCTTGCCATTGTTGCTTAATACCCAGTTCATACTGGGTTGAATGTTTTGGCGCTAAAGTGGCATAAGCATTATTGGCATACCACGGCGCTTGACTGCCATCACTCAAGCCTTTGGCATAAGAGGCATACAGATGAGTGTTCTGCCAAGGCTGATACATCAACGCGAGCTGTGGCAAGAAGCGATTAAAATTGGTATCTCGGATGCTGTTGCCATCAGCAGCATAGGCACTTTCATTTAAATGTAAGAGTTTACCGCCCACTAAAGCTGACCAAGCATCATTAAAATCAATCTGGTCCAGCAAGTTGAGGGCTGTTTGTTGACTCTCTAATGATTTGTAATGATTGCCTAAAGCTTTGTTCGTAGGTGTGTAGGTGATAGGATCATTATGAATATTTCCTGAACCTATCAAGTCATTGATTGCATCATACTGAGCATGGCGTTTATAAGCATGTGACAGCTCTAAACTCAGGTTATGTTGCCATGCCCCAGTATTGAATTTACCGTTTAAGCCTGTTTTAAATTGATTGGTCAGATAGCTATCATCAGGGCTACGGAAATCATAAATGTCATAATTACCTTCTTGGTCAAAGGTATATGCAAAGGCTGAATAATCATCAACCACTACACGACTTTGTGAAGCAGATAGGTTTGTTGTCCAGTTTTCATTAATTTGGTAAGTATATTTTAAGCTGGTATTTAAACTTTCATTGGTTACAGGGTTGCTCCAGTTTTGATAACCCAGCAAACGATCCCATTCAACTCCAGTGGGTACAGTTTTACCACCAAGCAACTGATAACCGGGTACTGAGCGCTGTTGTTGGCGCTGTGATTCAATATCAAATTCTAATTTTGAACGATCTGAAATTTTCCAATCCAAAGCCAAAGAACCGAACGAACGTTTTCCATCAGCATGCTCAACATAAGGATGGATTTCTTCATGAGCCAAATTCACTCGATAGCCAAACTGCTGATCTTCACCTAACCATCCACCAAGGTCAGTTGCCACACGATTTCCGCCATGACTGTCTGCTTCAACTGTAATGGAATGAATATCTTTTGGACGTTTGCTCACATAGTTGACCACACCACCAGGCGTTGACATACCACTTTGAATTGCACTAATACCCTTTAAAATTTCAACTTGCTCTTTGTTTTCAAGCGCTACATTTTGCTCACCTCGCAGCAAGTGACCATTCAGCAAATAACTCGATCCCGAATTTAAGCTAAAGCCGCGCATCACAAAGTTTTGATAGTAGCCAATTGGCGCGTAGCCATCACCTACTGCCGCATCGTTTTTAACCACATCAGTTAATGTTTTAGCATGTTGATCCGCCATACGCTCGGCTGTTACTGTGCTGATAGATGCAGGAATTTCAGCAAGATTTTGCTGAGTAAAACCTGATAAATTCACTTTTGGTTGATAGTAAGCAGTTTCTGCTGTTTGAGCGGTGACAGTAATCGTTGCGAGTCGTGGTGTATCATTTTCAGCTTCAGCATGTGCCAATACTGGGCTTAGCCCTAGACATGAAAATGAACCAACCGCCAGTAATGCTTTTTGTAAACGAGAAATTGAAAATGGATACGTTTTCACAGTAGTTGCCTAACCCCAAAATATGATTTTACAGCCTGAATTTTGCGAGCGTGAGTATTCACAATTTTCTCAGGTTGAACAAGCATGTTCTACAACATATCTAAGATTTTTTAATAATTATCCCGATACGGCCATGTATACAAATATTTCTGATTGAGTTTATCCCTTAACCATTCAAATTCAAGTCACAACTTAGGGTGTCTAATAGACCAGACTTAAAACAACACTGAATTTCAGCATCGGAATAAGTTTAATTTCGGTCTTGTTTTCCTTTTGATTCGACATAGCATTGCGTATTTGGATCAAAGCCAATGCTTAAGTTTCCGCGCTGAATGAATGTTTAGTTATACATTTTCCAATCAAGTACAATAAATTTTAATGATCGTGGTGGAATAAGCCTTTAGAGATATAACTAAATTACATAAATACATTTAATAATCATTCATGAACTTGACTTCACCTAAAGTTAAATAAAAAAACACCTATTAAAGGTGTTTTTTTAAGATCAATTTTTTTTAAATTTCAATCTGGCTGCCTAACTCGACCACTCTGTTCGAAGGGATTTTATAAAAATCACTCACAGGGCTGGTATTTTTTTGCATAGTCACAAAGAGCTTCTCACGCCAATTGGACATTTTATTTGACATAATTGGAATAAGTCTTTCTCTAGACACAAAGAAACTTATATCCATTAAATTATATTCCAGTCCTAATATATCGAAGGCTTTCTCTAATGCTTTAGGAACATCAGGTTCTTCTTTAAAACCATAATTTAAACGTATTCGATAAAAGCCTTTATCCAGTACTTCGGTCTCAATCCTATTTTCCGCATCGACATAAGGAACTTCCATAATACTGATAGTAACCAATAAGTTACGTTCATGAAGAACCTTGTTATGTTTTAGGTTATGTAACAGAGCGTGAGGTACGACTTGTGGTGTTCCCGTTAAAAAGACAGCATTTCCGCTAATACGTTGATTTGTATCACCCATGTACTGAATAAAAGTATTTAGAGCAAGCGTATCCTTCTGCAATTTTTCTTGCAGAATTTCTCTGCCTTTTTTCCAAGTCATCATTAAGGTAAAAACGATAATCGCAATAAATACAGGAACCCAACCACCAATAAAGACTTTGAGCAGATTAGAACTCAGTAAAATAAGGTCGATAAAGACAAAAGGAATAATGAAAAGTAACACTTTCCATGTCTGCCATTTCCAATAACTATAAGCAAGAAAAGCAACCAATAACGTGTCACAGAACATAGTCACTGTCACTGCTAAGCCGTATGCACCCGCTAGACTACTACTATTCTCAAATATTAAGACTAAGATCGTAATAGAAATAAATAAGAGCCAATTAAGTAACGGTATATAAATCTGCCCAATTTCTGAATCAGAAGTATGCAAAATTGTGAGGCGAGGTAAATATCCCAATTGAATTGCTTGTTTCGCCATAGAAAATACACCGCTGATTAAAGCTTGAGAAGCGATTACTGCGGCCGCTGTTGCAAGAATAATCATCGGATAGAGCAGAGCTGAAGGCAAAAGTAAGTAAAATGGGTTTGTAATAGCGCTTGGGTCTCGTAACAATAATGCACCTTGTCCCGCGTAATTTAGGATTAAACATGGCAAAACGATTAAAAACCAGCCTAATCGAATAGGCAAAATTCCAAAATGCCCCATATCAGCATACAAAGCTTCTCCACCTGTAACCGTTAGAACGACTGCTCCCATCACAAAAAATGAAATAAAAGGATTATTCACCACAAACAAAAAAGCCCAATGTGGACTAAGCAATGCGAGAACAAACGGGCTTTGAATAATACTGCTGATACCTATAGCGCCAATGGAGAGAAACCATATTAAGGTTATAGGACCAAAAAATTTCCCCATGACGGCAGAACCATGTCTTTGGACAGCAAAGAGTGCGACTAAAATTCCGATACTGATTGGAATGATGAACCGGTCGAAAGCCGGTGTTGCAATGGAAAGACCTTCTACTGCTGAAAGTACAGAAATTGCGGGCGTGATAATCCCATCCCCAAAGAATAAAGAGGCTCCCACAAAACCTAAAATAATTATTATAAATTTCTTTCGAGAAGATAGACCTTTTTGGCGAAGATTTAACGCCAATAAAGCCATAATCCCCCCTTCACCATTGTTGTCAGCTCTCATGATGACCAATACATATTTAATTGAAACAATTAACGTGATGGTCCAAAAAATCAAAGACAGAATGCCTAGAACATTAATTTCATTAATAGGTAATCCACGAGTGGCATGAAAGCTCTCTTTTAATGCATATAAAGGACTCGTTCCGATGTCACCGAAAACCACTCCTAATGCAGCCAGTGTCAATGCTGGTACTGCCGGCTTACTCACTTTATTCTGCATGATATGCGAATCATAAAATTGATAAGCCTATAATTTTATCATTAGAGTGGTCTTAAAAATTCTTAGACATAAAAAACAATGCTTTATAAGAAATTAATAGGTTTTTTATGTAAGCCTGTTCCATATAAGTGCACATTCAAAGCATTTAAATGGAACAAATATCATCCGATTGCTCGATATTATTTCATCTCTACGGTGTACATGAGTTTTAAAAGGTATTTAAACAAAAACTTATCTAGAAAAAAATTTATGACTTTTACACATATTCTTATTCAATAAAAACCATTTTCAATCTTAAAAATTTGTTATAAATTAAACAAAATTTGTTAAGCTTATAACATGAAATTATCATTACTGATCTCATCACTTCCCAGTCAAAGCACAACCGCAAGAATGCGAATTTGGCGTTCATTAAAGTCAAATGGTGCAGCGACTTTAAGAGATGGTGTTTACCTATTACCCGAAATACATTCTGAAAAATTCGAGTCTGTTGTTCATGATCACCTTAATGAACATGGGCATGCCTATATCTTTCAGACCGAAGCGCCTGCACATTTAGACCTTGCTCAACTTTTTGACAGGACTGGAGAATATGAAGAACTGAGAACTGAAATTTCACAAATACAAAATACGCTTGAGGAAAATAAGAAAAAAGAACATCTCAAACAGATTCGAAAATTAAGAAAAAACCTCAATTCACTGATAGAAATCGATTTTTTCCCCAATAACCATCAAAGCAAAACACTCAATGAACTCACCCGATTAGAACATGCGATTGCTCGGTTAGGTGAATACGATGAACCCAATAATTTTGAACAGCAATTAAAAGTCTTATTTAAGCAAGATTTTCAAAATAAAAACTGGGCGACCAGAAAGCGTCCTTGGGTTGACCGTTTGGCATCGGCATGGATCATTCAAAAATTTGTAGACCCTCAGGCAAAATTTATTTGGTTAGAGCATCCCAATGATTGCCCCAAAGATGCCTTAGGTTTTGATTTTGATCATGCCCAATTTACCCATATCAATCATCTAGTCACTTTTGAAGTGTTAATGCATAGCTTTGAATTACAAAACCCTGCTTTAAATAAAATCGCTAAAATTGTTCATTTTTTAGATGTTGGAGGAAATGAACCCGCCGAAGCCTTAGGCATTGAAAAAATCTTGCAAGGATTAAGAAGCACGATCACAAATGATGATCAATTACTCTATCTTTCAAACCATATTTTTGATGGCTTATATGCAGACTTTCAAAGGAATTTAACATGAATAATAAGCCATCTTTAATAGATAAAACAGAAATTGAATCTATCAGCTTTTGGCAAGCCTTCAAATTTTGGTTAAAACTTGGATTTATTAGCTTTGGTGGCCCTGCTGGACAAATCGCTGTTATGCATCAGGAGCTGGTTGAAGAAAGAAAATGGATTTCAGAACAGCGTTTTATGCACGCATTGAACTATTGCATGCTCTTACCCGGCCCAGAAGCTCAGCAACTTGCAACTTATATTGGCTGGTTAATGCATAAAACCAAAGGGGGTATCGTTGCAGGGGTTTTCTTTGTTTTACCTTCTCTTTTTATCCTGATCGGACTGTCTTGGGTTTATGTGAAATATGGCAACGTCCCGATCATTGCCGGTTTGTTTTATGGCATTAAGCCCGCGGTTGCTGCCATTGTATTTCATGCCACGTATCGTATTGGCAGTCGTTCATTAAAGAACAAATTTCTATGGGCGATTGCTGTTGTCGCTTTTCTGGCGATATTTATTTTTAATATCCCTTTCCCTTTCATTGTTTTATGTGCAGCGATATCGGGTTATCTGGTCGGTAAAAAACATCCTGATTTATTTAAGATAAATGCACATCAGTCCAGTCAAAAATCTTATGGACGTGCAATTATTGATGACGATACCCCTACACCGGAACATGCTCTTTTTAAATGGTCTCATCTGATCAAAATAACGGTAATTTCAGCACTTTTATGGGCAATTCCACTCATCTCTTTAACAGCAGTTTTGGGATGGAGTCATTCTTATACTCAACTGGCTTGGTTCTTTACTAAAGCTGCACTCCTGACATTCGGTGGTGCTTATGCTGTTCTGCCTTATGTGTATCAGGGCGCGGTTGGTTTTTATCATTGGCTCACCCCAACTCAAATGATCGATGGTCTAGCCCTAGGTGAAAGTACTCCCGGCCCATTGATCATGGTGGTGGCTTTTGTCGGTTTTTTGGCTGCTTATAACCACTCGCTGTTGGGTGCTGAACATCAATTTATTGCAGGTGCATTAGGTGCAATTATCGTCACGTGGTTCACTTTTATTTTCTCATTTTTCTTCATCTTAGCAGGAGCACCTGTTATAGAGTCCACACACAATCAAATTAAATTTACCGCCCCTTTAACAGCCATTACCGCTGCCGTGGTGGGTGTAATTTTAAATTTGGCACTCTTTTTATGTTACCACGTGCTTTGGCCACAGGGTTTTGAAGGGAATTTTGATTATATCTCTGCCATCATTGCTATTTTAGCTGTAGCCGCATTATTTAAGTTTAATCAAAGTGTGCTCAGAGTCATCATTGGTTCTGCTTTAGTGGGTTTAACGATTAAACTTTTAATGTAATTTCTATTTGAAGCCTAAATTTTTCGCTATAAAACCTCGACAGGATGTCGGGGTTTTATATGACCCAAATGTTTATTCTGTGGTGAGACAAGGCTTATATTTACATCTTAAAACAGAGCCACTTTTAAACTTTGTTATGCTAAATAGATAAGTTGTGGTACAGAACTCTAGGTTTCGCAAAATTGATGATAACCAAGCAATAATAAAGGAGAACCAGCATGGCACAGACCAGCCAAGACCGTAATCCAACCCCTGACTTAGCTGAAGATAATGCCTTTTTCCCTGCACCCTATTCACTTTCCCAATACACCGCCAGTAAAACTGATTTTGATGGAACAGACTATCCAACGCCTTATATTGGGCATAAAAAAATTCTGATGGTCGCAAGCGATGAACGCTATTTGCTGATGAAAAATGGTAAGTTTTTTTCTACAGGTAATCATCCAGTGGAAACTTTACTACCGATGTACCATTTAGACCGTGCGGGCTTTGAAATTGATATTGCGACCTTATCGGGCAATCCCGTTAAACTTGAAATGTGGGCGATGCCACATGAAGATGCTGTCGTGCCTGCAACATTCCAAAAATACTTAACGCAGTTTAAGAAACCCTTAAAATTAGCAGACGTATTGAAAAGCAGTTTAGGGCACGACTCGCCCTATCTGGCTGTTCTCATTCCCGGTGGACATGGGGCTTTAATTGGTCTACCAGAAAGTGAAGACCTTAAAACCTTACTGAAGTGGGCGGTGGCCAAAGATAAATTTGTCATTTCTTTGTGTCATGGGCCAGCAGGTTTATTGGCAGCGGCATTCAATGAAGCACCCGAAAACTATATTTTTAAAGGTTATAAAATGTGTGTTTTCCCCGATGCACTGGATCAAGGGGCAAACCTAGACATTGGCTATATGCCGGGCGAATTACCTTGGTTACTGGCAGATCGCTTAGAAAAGTTGGGTGTCGAAGTGGTCAATAAAGAAATGTCTGGGCAGTGTATTCAAGACCGTAAGTTAATTACGGGAGACAGCCCATTGGCATCGAATACTTTAGGTAAAATGGCAGCGCAAGCACTCTTGGCTGAGGTTCAATAGTTAAACTTTATTAAATCAAGAGCGCCTAGGCGCTCTTTTTGATGCATGCATTGCCTATAAAAGATTCTATTTACGCATCAATACTGTACTTTGAATGTGTACAGACATCACTTGTGCCTTAAGATTAACTAAAATTCAATGTATGTCTGAAATGACAACGGACTCTATTTATTTAAAATAGCATTAAGATAAAGAATAATGTCCCCCCAATGCTGCAATCAATTGTGCTGTATTTTTAAGCTGCAATTGCTTGAGTTCTAAAGCTTCCTGTTCAGCTTGCAGTCTTAAATTCTGCGCGCTCACCACTTCAAGATAGCTCACTAAGCCTGCATTATAGCGCCGTGTAACGACTCGCTCATTTTCCACAGCCAGCGCAGACAATTTAGCCTGCTCTGCCTGCTGCTGCCTGAAACTGGCAGACTGCATCAGCGCATCCTCCACTTCTTTCCAGCCCGTCAGTACAGCCTGCTTATAGGCTACGGATTTTTCATCATAATTTGCTTGCGCTGCAGCGATGTCGGCTTTTCTTTTGCCACCATCCCATAACACAGCAGCGGCTTTCAGCCCAGCCGACCATAAATACTGTGGAGACTGAAACAGCTGACTGAAAATCTGGCTGTTTACGGCGCTGTTCAAGCCAATGCTGACATCCGGCAGCCATGCAGTTTGCGCCAATCCCAACTGCGCATGGGTCGCTGCTAGATCACGTTCAGCACGCAGCACATCGGGCCGTTGTATTAATAAACGACTCGGAAGCTGTGCCGGCAGTGCCGGGACTTGAAACACTATTTTTTGTGGCGCCAACTGAAATTGAGCAACGCCCAGACCTTGTAAAATAGCCAAAATATTTTCTTGTAAATTACGTTCTCTTTGCTTTTCCAGCTGCTGTATCTGCACCTGTTTTAGCTGGGTTTCGGCCTGTATGACATCTGCACGTGCAATCATGCCAGCAGTATATTGATTCTTTAAAATCTGCACTGAACGGACATAACTTTGCTGCGTTTTCTGAAGAATATTGATTTGCGCATCCAGCACACGGATATTCCAATAGGCTTCTGTGGCAAGCAGCTGTTGGCTTAATTTGACCGCCTGCAATTCTGCTCCGGCAGCTTCAAAATTGGCCTGCTGACCTTCTATGGCCTTGGCCACCCGCCCCCATATATCCGGGATCCAGCTGGCTTGAATTTCGCTGCCGAATTGGCTGCTTGAAGCTGTATTTTTGCCGCCGCTGCGGTTTGCAGAAGCATTCAGCGCCAAACTCGGCTGGCGGGCAGCACGCTGCTGTTCCAGCAATGCATGGGCGTAGCGGAAACGAGCCTCCGCCTGCTGCAAGCTTAAATTTTCCTGATTCAGCTGCTGCATCAACTGGCTGAGCATAGAATCTTGATAAATCTGCCACCAGTCCGCCCCAGCCGGCTGCAGCGCGACGGTTGCTGTCCAGTTTAAACTGGCATATTTATACTGTTCATCTACTTGAATCTTAGGCGCCTGATATTCCGGCGGCCGCACAACAGCGGTCGAAGCGCATGCGGTCAGAATCATTAAACCGCTGAGGCAAACCGCATTTTTATAGAACAAACTTTGCATCCCACTTTATTCCTATTTTCCTAAGCTCAAGGCATTCTTTATATTCAATCGCTGCGCTGTTTTTTCCAGCAGCAGATACATAATTGGCGTGGTATATAGCGTCAGCAACTGCCCCAGCGCCAAGCCTCCGGCAATCACCACACCTAGAGGCTGACGCAGTTCCGCACCTTCGCCCCAGCTGAATGCCAAAGGAATAGCGCCCAGCAAAGCTGCTGTATTGGTCATTAAAATCGGGCGGAAGCGCAAAGCCGCTGCCGACAGTACCGCGTCACGGGCAGATTTTCCTGCACGGCGTTCCTGTAGGGTAAAATCAATCAGCAGAATGGCGTTTTTCACCACAATGCCTATCAGCAGGAACATGCCCAGCAGCGCAATTAAGGTGAATTGAAAATTAAACAGCCGCAGCGTCAGCAATGCGCCTAAGGCGACCGCGGGAATCGTGGATAAAATCGTCAGGGGATGAATCACGCTTTCATACGTCACCCCCAGCAAGATATAAATCAGGCCAATCACCGCCAGAATCAGCAATGGCATACTTAATCCCGCCTGCAGGCTTTCAGCTTCTACATCTTTGTCTGCGGTCATGAAAATCTCATTCGGCAGCATGATTTCCGGCAAAACGCTGCGAATGGCTGCATCCGCCTGTTCAGCGCTGTAGCCTTGCTTCACCACATAGCCAATGCCCATGGCAGCATACTGATTGCGCCGGTAAATCCGGTCATTGCTAATGCCATAAGACCATGCAGCGAAGTTGCTGAGCGGCACATATTCTCCCTGCTGATTCGGGACTTGCACATTGGCCAGTGATTCCGGCTGCTGGGTAAAATGCTGATCAACTTCCATCACCACATGAAATTGATTGCTTTGATCATAAATCGTGGAAATTTGTCTCTGCGAAAATGAGTTATTCAGCACGCTGGAAATGCTTTCAATATCCACGCCCAAGCGCCGCGCTGCTTCACGGTCAATATCCAGCGTGACATGCTGCGCGCCTTCATCGCCCATAGTTTCCACTTCTTCCAACTGTGGCAGCTTTTGCATCGCTTGGGCAACCTTTGGCGCCCATTCACGCAGCAGCGCAACATTATCTGACTGGAGCAGCAGCATATGATCTTGCCCGCTACCACTGGAAAATGGATCATCCAGTTCAAGTTCCTGCTCGACCCATGCTGAAAAAACCGCACCAGCCTGCCACGGCGCATTCTGCTTCATCCGCTCGACAATTTCATGTGAAGCTTTACCATCACGCTCGGCCTTGGGCTTGAGGTTCACCATTAAAAAGGAATTGGTGGTTCCGCCTGCGCCGCCCGATGTACCAATCACATCCTTGACTGCCGGATCGCTTAACAGGCTTTGGCTGAACGCCGCAATCTTCGGCTGCATAATCTGGAAAGAAAATCCGTCATCGCCGCGGATAAACGCCTCAACACGTCCAGTGTCCTGTTCGGGCAGTACCCGTTTCGGCAGCGCCTGATACAGATAGGCCGAGGCTGCAATGGCACCGCCCCACAGTAAAATCACCACATAGCTATGCCCGATCATCCATTTTAAAGAATGCAAATAGCCTTGGTTAAGCTTCTGCATGCAGCCATGGCTGATGCGGTATAAAGCATTATTTTTAGCACTTTCAAGCGGTTTTAGGCAGCGCGCTGACAAGCTTGGCGTAAGCACCAGCGAGATGAAAACCGATAAAATTACGATAAATACCAGCGTTAAGGAAAACTCCCTAAACAGCCGCTCAATCACGCCGCCCATAAACAGCACGGAAATAAAAATCACCGCCAAGGCCAGATTCATGGCAATCAAGGTCATACCGACTTCCTGAATGCCCTTAAGGGCAGCCTGCACAGGCGGCTCCCCCTGTTCAATATGGCGCTCGATATTTTCCAGCACCACAATCGCATCATCCACCACCAAACCGATTGCTACAATCACCGCCATAATGGAGAGATTATTTAGCGAAAAACCGGCCAAATAGATCAGGCTGCACGCGCCAATTAAGGTAACCAACATGGCAATGCTTGGAATTAGCGCGCTTTGCAGGCGCCCCAGCATCAACGCCACCACAATAATTACCAGCAGCATCGAAAACAGTAAAGTATCACGCGCTTCATTCAGTCCAGTGCGGATAATTTCCGAACCATCCATCACAATGCTGAGCTGCGCATCAGCGGGAATCTGCGAACGCAGCTGCGGCAGTTTCTGTTTAATTTTTTCAATCACAGCCACGGTATTGGCATTCGGCTGCCGGCTGATTTTGATAATGACCGCAGGTTCGCCGTTATGAAAACCGCTGACATAACGGTTTTCTACAGCGTCCTGAATCTCGGCTACATCTTTAAGGCGAACGGCGGTCTGGCCATGCCGATGGATGACCAAATTGGCAAAATCTGCCGCATTTTTCAAATTGGCCGAGAGTGCCACCTGCCAGCGCAGCTGCTGAGTTTCCACCACGCCCAAAGCCTGCACCACATTGCTTTTGGCAACTGCTTCACGGACTTGCTCCAGCGATACGCCTTGCGAAATCAGCGCATTCGGATTTAAGCTAATCCGCACCGCCGGCATGGATGCCCCGTCAATACTGACATCGCCAACACCGCTGATTTGCGCCAGAGTCGGCTGTAGCTGGTTGCTGGCAATTTCATACAGCTTGCCAGCCGATAAATGCTTTGAGCTGAATGCCAGATAAAAAATTGGACTTTGGCTTGGATTGATCTTGAAATATTCAGGCGGACTCGGCATGCCCGACGGCAGCTGCGGCATAGCAGCATTAATGGCGGCCTGCACTTCCCGCGCCGCTTCATTGATGTCAGTATCCAAATCAAAATGCAGTACCACCTGTGCTGCACTTTGGTTGCTGGATGAATTAATGCCTTTTACCCCAGAAACACCCATCATGGCACGTTCCAGCGGTGTGGCGACCGTAGCCGACATGCTTTCAGGGCTGGCCCCCGGTAAGCTGGCCCGAACCACAATGGTTGGAATATCCGCCTGCGGCAAAGCCGCGACCGGCAAGCGGAAATAGGCCAATATGCCTAGCAGCACAATCGCGATTGCCAGTAAAACACTGGCCACCGGACGGTGAATAAAAACGGAGAGTAAATTCAAGGTACATCTCCCGTTTCACTCATGGCCGGCACCGCTTGCTGGGTCTTTTGCGGCCGCTGCAAGCGGTCAAAGAACAGATAAACCACTGGTGTGGTGAATAGGGTCAGGAGCTGGCTTAAAATCAAGCCGCCCACCATCACAATGCCCAAAGGCTGGCGCAGTTCAGCGCCGGAACCTGAAGCCAGCATGAGTGGAATAGCGCCGACTAAAGCCGCCAACGTGGTCATCAGGATGGGCCTGAAGCGCATTAAGGCGGCTTGATAAATCGCCTGCTGCGCTGAGAAGCCTTCATTGCGCTGCGCTGCCAAGGCAAAATCGACCATCATAATGCCGTTTTTCTTGACCAAGCCAATCAGCAGAATAATGCCAATCAAGGCAATCATATCCAGCGGACGGCCGACCATAAACAGCGCCAGCAGCGCGCCAATGGCCGCAGAAGGCAAGGTCGAGAGAATGGTAATCGGGTGAATAAAGCTTTCATACAGCATGCCCAGCACCAGATACATGGTCACAATGGCCGCCAGCACCAGCCAAAAGGTATGCTGCAATGAATTTTCAAAGGCCGCCGCTGCGCCCTGCAGCTGCACACTAACCTCCGCTGGCAGATTCAGGGAATCTTCAACACGGTGAATGGCCTGAATGCCTTCACCGAGGGAAATTCCCTGCGCTAAGTTAAAAGATACGCTATGTGCGGGGAACTGCGCCTGCTGCTGCAAAAGAACCGGAGTGCGCTTTTGCACAACCGCAGCCACGGAACTGAGCAGCACCGCTTCGCCGCTGGCATTCTGAATATAAGTCTGATTCAGCGCATCAATGCCTTGCTTCAAGCCGGGATCAAGTTCCAGCACAATGCGGTACTGATTCGCCTGCGTATATAAAGTGGCGATTTGGCGCTGCGCAAACAGATTCTGCAAGGCGCGGCTGATATCTTCAATACTCAAGCCTAAACGCGCAGCTGCATCGCGGTTGACATCAATAAAGGCTTGCAGGCCTTGACCGCCATCTTCACTGGCCACGTCCGAGAATTCCGGCTGCCGCCGCAGGGCTTCAACAAAGATTGGGCTAAACTGCTGCAAATCTTCAGCTTTGGCTGCGGTTAGGCTCAGCTGGTATTGAGTCCGGCTGATTTTGTCCTCAATGCTCAGCTCCTGCACCGGCTGCATCCAGCCTTTAATTCCCTGTACATGGCTGAACTGCTGTTTCAGGCGCGCCATAACCTGATCCGCACTGTCGCGCTCGGCATGCGCTTTCAGGTTAATCAGAATACGCCCATTGCTGAGTTTAGGGTTATTGGCATCAATGCCGATAAATGAAGATAAGCTCTCAACCGCAGGGTCTTTTAAAATCTGGCTGGCCAGCGCCTGCTGCCGTTCACTCATTGCCGCAAAGGAAATATCATCCGGCGCTTCGGTCACCACTTGTATGACGCCGCTGTCCTGTACTGGGAAAAAGCCTTTAGGAATCACCCAGTACAATGCGCCAGCCAAAACCACGGTGCCGAGCATCACCGCAAGCGTTAAAGCCTGATGCCGGAATACCCACTGCAGCGCCTTGCCATAGCGCTGAATCATCCGATCCAGACTCCAGCGGCTGCGGCGCGGCGCATGCTTTGCATCTTTGAGCAAATAAGCGCACATCATTGGGGTCAGGGTTAAAGACACCACGAGCGATAAGCCAATTGCCGCCGCCAAAGTCACGGCAAATTCATGGAACAGCCGGCCCACGACATCACCCATAAACAGCAAGGGAATCAGCACGGCAATCAGTGAGATGGTTAAAGAAATTAGGGTAAATCCAATTTCCCTCGACCCTTTGAGCGCTGCTTGCAATAAACTTTCACCAGATTCGCGGTGCCGGGAAATATTCTCCAACATCACAATCGCGTCATCCACCACAAACCCTGTGGCGATGGTTAAAGCCATCAGCGTCAGGTTATTGACCGAAAAGCCAAGAAAATGCATCAGCACAAAAGTGCCGATGATTGACAACGGCACCGCAATGCTCGGAATAATAGTGGCTGACAGGTTTCTTAAAAACAGGAAGGTCACCATCACCACAAGGCAGACTGCAAACACCAGCTCTTTCTGCACATCCTGAATCGCACTGCGGATGCTTTCGGTGCGGTCTGTCAGCACCCTAATCTGCACATTTTCAGGCAAATTTCGCTGCAGTTCTGGCAAAACCTGCTTAATCTGATCAGCCACCTGAATGACATTGGCATTCGGCTGGCGCTGCACATTGACCAAAATGGCGGACTGGCTGTCTGCCCATGCCGCCATATAGCGGTCTTCACTGCCTTCAATCACTTTCGCGACATCTTTCAGGCGGATCGGTGCACCGCCATTCCAGCGTAAAATCAGATTTTCATAATCCGCAATCGAGCGGATCTGGTCATTGGCATCCAGCATGGTGGTGCGGTAAGGCCCGTCAAAACTGCCTTTGGGCTGATTGGCATTGGCCGCATTAATTGCTGCACGCACATCCTCAGCGCTCATTTTATAAGCCGCCAGCGCAGCAGGATTCATCTGCACCCGTATGGCCGGGCGCTGTCCGCCGGCAAGGCTGACCATACCAACACCTGAAAGCTGCGACAGTTTTTGCGCAACCCGCGTATCTACCATGTCATAGACCGTGGTGAGCGGTAAGGTCTTGGAACTGACCGCCAGCGTAATGACCGGAACATCTGCCGGATTGACTTTGCGGTAAATCGGCGGCGTCGGCAAATCACCGGGCAGTTTGCTGCTGGCCGTGCTGAGCGCGGACTGCACTTCCTGCTCGACCACGCCCAATTCTGCGCTCAGTTCAAACTGCAGCGTGATAACCGATGCGCCGACCGAGCTGGCCGAAGACATTTGCTTCAAGCCGGCAATTTTGCCCATTTCACGCTCTAACGGCACCGTCACCGTGCGCTGCACCGTATCTGGATTGGCGCCGGGCTGGAAAGTGTAAATTTGAATAATCGGATAATCCACCTGCGGCAAGGCGGAAACTGGCAGAAGACGCCACACCAGCAGCCCGCTGAACAGCAGCGCCAGCATCAGCAATACTGTGGCGACTGGGCGCAGAATAAAGAAACGTGAAATATTCATGCTTTATCCAGCTGCCGGCGGAGTTGAGGTAGCTTGCCGATTTTCCTGCACAATTTGCACTTCCTGCCCATCTGATAACCGGTCGATGCCTTCTAAAACCACGCGCTCGTAGCCATTTAGTCCAGCTAAAATTTCGGTTTGGCCCTGTGAAGTCACGCCTAGCTTCAGCATGCGCATTTCAGCTTTATTTTGAGTATTGATCACATAGACATAGGTGCCTTTTGCGCCATGCTGAATGGCGTCATTCGGAATGCTGACTGCATCCTGAATGGTTTGGGCATTCAGGCGGATATTGACAAACTGGTTCGGAAACAACGCATCATCGCGGTTATCAAACACCGCTTTTAATTTCAGTGTCCCCGTATTGAGATCAATCTGATTATCCAAAGCCTGCACCTGTCCTAAAGCCAATTGCTTTTGCTCGGCTTTGTCCCATGCACTGACTTGCGCTTTCTGCCCTTTGCCGGCTGCTGCGCGCAAGGTGTCTAAATAATTTTCCGCTACTGCGAACTGCACATAAATAGGATGAACCTGCGTCACCGTGACTAAGCCGGCCTGTTCATTGGCCTGAATTAAATTGCCAGCATCCTTTTGCTTAAATCCAGCCCGCCCCGCAATCGGGGAATAAATTTTGGTATAGGACAATTGCAGTTTCGCGGCATCCACTTGCGCCTGATTGGCCTGAATTTGCCCTTTCAGTTGATTCACCAAAGCCTGCTGCTGCTCCACCTGCTGTTTGGCAATCGAGTCCTGCTTAAACAGCAATTGATAGCGTGCCAATTCAGTTTCCGCATTGCGCAGCTGCGCCATATTCTGCTGCTGCGTGCCTTGCGCTTGGGCCAGTTCCACCTGAAAAGGCGCAGGATCTATTTGCGCCAGCAGCTGGCCTTTGGCAACCAAATGGCCTTCCTGAAAATAAATGCGCTGCAGTGCACCTGAAATCTGACTCTGAACATTCACCGTATGTGCAGGAATAACCGTGCCAATCGCTTTCAGTTCAACGCTTAAATCACGGCGCTCAACCGCAACGACCCGCACAGGAACAGGCTTGCTCCATTGGCTGAACTCTTCTACAGGCTTGGAAGATGCGGCTGCCCAATACCCATAGCCTGCGCCCAAAGCCATAATAAGAATTAATCCAGTTAAATATTTAAATTTAGGGGCAAGAGGCTTTTTTTGGCGGTTTAAATTTTCAGTTAGATCACTCATGAACAACGCTTACCCATATATTCGAAAAAATTGCAGCCCAAACACCAGACACAGCAGGACTGCAGAAAAATGTAAATTCAGCCGAGGCCGGTAAGACTGAATAAAAACGATGCAGCCTGCGGCCGCAGTGGCAATGCCGAAGCAGGCCGTCATGCCGACCGCCCATCCCCATGCAAAAATGCCGGCGCACAGTGCAAGAAGTAAACTGCACCAGCCCAAGCCAGAGCTGAGCTTGGCCAGTCTGGAAGAAAGCGCGCGGTTCAGGACTAATTTGGCATTGCGTTCCATGGCAAGATTCAATGCGAACATGCCCAAATAGCAGAGCGCGCAGGCAGTTAAAATATTGACTGCATCAAGGTTCATGGCAGCTCCTCACTGGCCTGAATCGTAGCAACCTGAGCTTGTTTTGGCAGGCGCTTGGTTTTGGCTGCCGGTTTTTTTAGAATCGCTTCACGCTTCAGCCAAACTTTATAGGCAGCCCAAGCTAAAACACCGCCCAAAAACAGAAAACCAAGGTCAATGCTGGCCAGCACATAATCCTGATGCGCCAGTGAAGCTACTAAATGCCGTTCCGTCGTCAGCGCATTCAGCAGCGGCAGCAGCAGATAAGCCAGAGAAGCGGCACTCAGAATTTCCAGCCAAGCGCGTGCAATCGGCCTGCACAGCGCATAAAGAAAACTCAGCGCCAAGGTGATGTATAAACTGTGGATTTCCCAAGCTGCCCGGTCGGCCAGATGCGCCGGAATTAAGCGGTTGGCCCAAAAATATACTGCAATCGCTAAAGGCAGCCCCGCAATCATGGCAATATTCAAGCGCTCTACCAGCGCATGGCCAAAGCTCATGCGCTCAGCTTTCAGTTGTTTTGGCCTGCGCTTTACTGTCCACAGCACCAAACCGGTCGCAATCATCGCTGTGCCTAACAGCCCAGTAATGACATACAGAATCCGGATCAGCGGTGAAGCAAAAGAGCCTTCATGCAGCCCCAGCACAGCCAAGGCAAACTGCATGGGCGCTTTGTCCTGATTAGATGGATTGTCAGTAATTTTTTTCCCGTTGGATAAATCAAAACTCAGCGAGGTGCGTTGTCTAGCAATACTGTCATGACTAATTTGATAGAATTCGGCTTTGGCAGGTACATCACCTTTGGCGGGATAGAAATTCACGCTGCCGATGCGATGTGCTCCCCATTCCCGCTGCGCCTGCTGCAATACAGGTTGGATTGGAACAAAATGCTGTGCGCTGTGCCCCATCGACTGCGCAGCGGCTGATGCATCGGCGCCAAAGCGCGCGCCGGGATACAGTTCTGCATAGTAGCGCTCTGAATTTTTTTCGCCAAAACCGTAAACCATCGGCACGCCGAACGGCATATAGGCATTGGCAAAGAAAATCAGCCCACTGTAAGTGATCATTAGATAAAACGGTAAAGCGATCACGCTGATGACATTGTGTGCATCCAGCCATGAACGCTGGCCTTTGGCGGGACGGAAAGTGAAAAAGTCCTTGAAAATCTTTTTATGGGTGATGATGCCCGAAATAATCGCCACGAACATGAACATGGTGCAGATCCCGACAATCCGGATGGCCCAGTCATAAGGCAGATAATGCAAAGCATAATGCATGCGGTACAGCGCATCGCCACCGCCCGTTTCTCGAGGCTTGAGCTGCTGCGCCGGCGGCTGCCCGCTGTTCACATCCAGAACTTGAGTACGGTATTCACCATAACGCTGGCCTTCCTGCGCAGGCAGCGACCAGTTCACGGAGAATTCATCCCAGCCCCGCGCATTTGACAGTAAATTGATGCCCCAACGCTCAGCCTGTTGTGCTTCCGGCTGCTGCTTCAAATAAGCATAGGCTTTGCCTAATTGATCTGCTTCCGCTGGAACGGCTGTAGCCTGCATGGCCCTTTCCGGCTGCATCCAGCGCGTCAGTTCAATCTGCACATAGCCTGCTGTTCCGGTTAAGAATACAAAGAATAGTATCCAGCCGACCACCAAACCAGTCCACGTATGCAGCCAAGCCATACATTGGCGAAACCCTTCCTTCATAGTGTTCCCCACGGCTTGAGCAATACCGCCAACAAACCTAGGCCCGCAATGCAGCTTAAAGTCAGGCAGAATGCATGAAATGCATTTTTAATACTGAATATGACCAAGATAAAAACCAGCCACACCACAAAACTCAGCTGCAATCCAGCATATACCGCAAGCGCCAAATGCTCTGGAAACATTAGTCCAACCACTGGCACGGTTAAGTTGGCAATACAAAAACCGCCCAAGGAGGCAAGCAAAATACGCAGTAGTACCATAAAGCGGTAGCGCTGCTGATCATTAAGTCTAGAAATCACGGGCTTCATTTATTTATTCACTACTGACATGCAGAAATTGCTGTATAGCCATTACGGGCATTTACTACTAAGACGAGTGAAATAAAAAAACAGCTCATAATAAATGTTGCGATTTGTAATTTTTAATTGTTGCGTTTAAGAATGATTCTTATTAAGATTATCAAGTAAATCGTTACCTCCTAATTTTCAGTACAAATTTTAGGATTGTTGTCGCCAAGCCAATAGGCAAAACTATGAATCTGAATGTACAAAAACAGCTATGGCTTAGCCATGTTTATCAAACACATCAAACAACATTACTGTCTTGGTTTAAGCATAAACTTCAGCATCACCATCAATCAGAAGATTTAAGTCAGGAAGTTTTTTATCGTGCTTTAAAAAGTAATTATTGTTTTACCAGCATTAAAGAACCGCAAGCTTGGTTAATGGGTATAGCAAAACATGTGATTATTGACCATTGGCGTCGCCAACATATTGAACGTTTATATTTAGAAGCACTGGCTCATTTACCCGAAGAATTTTATCCCTCTGCTGAGCATGAAGTTTGTATTCGGGAAACGTTATATCAAGTTCATGTAATGCTAGAAAAACTTCCACAACGTACAGCTCAAGTTTTTTTATTGTCACAATTGGATGGGCTGACCTATTACGCGATTGCTGAAAAATTAAATATTTCTGAAGCAACTGTAAAACGTGATATGAAACAGGCTTTTCTCGCCTGTATAAATCTTTATAATTCTGAGCATTAATTCAATTTACCATTGGTCTTTATGTCTGCTTCTCAGCCCATTCCCGCACATGTTATAGATGAAGCTACAGATTGGCTGGTCTTATTGCATTCAGGCGAAGTCACTGAACTGCAACTTCAACAATTCGAGCAATGGAAAGCAGAAAAACAACAAAATGCTTTAGCTATTCAGCAAATTGAAAGGCTGACCCATGGCCTATCTAACCTTCCTTCAAACTTTCAACCTGAACTTTTGGTGAGTTCCGAAAAAAAATTTCATTCAGCACTTAAAAGAAATATCTTATTTAGCTTTTCGGGACTCTTTTTTCTTGGGTTCATGGCATCTTGTTTTCCGTGGGCAAAATGGCAAGCGGATTATCATACTGAAGTGGGTGAAATTAAATCCGTACTTTTAGAAGATGGCTCACAACTGATTTTATCCAGCGACAGTTATGTCAATATTCAATTTTCAACACAAAAACGTCAGGTCAACTTAATAGAAGGTGAAATTTATATTCAAACCGCTAAGGATCAAAAAAAGCATCGCCCTTTTATTGTGGAGACACAGGATGGTCAAGTTGAAGCTTTAGGTACACAGTTTACCGTCCGTCAGGAAAATAGTCACAAAACAAAAGTAAGTGTTTATCAACATGCTGTAGCCATACATGCCGATCAGCTGACAGAAACCCATATTATTCACCAAGGCCATCGTGTTGTTTTTGATGACAACCATATTTCGAAATCGATAGCACTTCAAAATGATCGTCCTTATTGGACTCAACGACTTTTAGTGGTTGAAAAATGGCCCTTGGAAAAAGTTTTATCTGAACTATATCGTTATAGGAAAGGAACTTATTTTCTGGATGAAAATCTTAAAGCGATACCCGTATCTGGTGTTTTCTCATTAAAAAATACACAGCAAAGCTTAGAAACATTAGCTTATACACATCAACTTGACCTGAATTTTTATAGTCCTTATCTTTTGAAGATTAAAAAAAGATAAAAAATTGACCTTTTTTCCTGCTACATCCGACTTATAGAGAAATACACTCTTAATCGAGAAAGCGCATGAAGGATTATCAGGCAAAAAGTACCTTGGCAATAGCTATACGGGCAGTATTATGGGGAATGCCCTTGGTTATAACCAGCTTTACCACCACTGCTATCTATGCTGCCAATGTACATCCTATTTCTATTGCTCATACTTCCCTTGACCAAGCTCTTAAACAGCTCGCTATTCAAACAGGAACAACCATTAGCTATGACACCGCTTCCCTGTCTAAAATAAAGAGCACAGCACTTAAGGGAAATTATTCTGTAGATCAAGCATTGGCTTTATTACTGCAACCGCATCAGTTAAATTCCGTGAAAACAGCGAGTGGCGGCTATAGCATTCAAGCTCAAACTAATACTGCAAAATCTCAAATTCCCAATCAGCTTCAAGCAAATGAAGGTTCAGTTACAGGAACAGATTCGGCACAATTAGCAACCATTTCTTTAACGGCAAATCAAGAAAAGCCTATAACAACCGAAGGTTCTAGTTCATATACAGCAAAAGCAACCACTGCATCAACAGGTTTAGCACTGAGTTTAAAAGAAACACCACAATCTGTAAGTGTCATGACACGTCAACAAATGGATGATCAAAACTTAACTCAAATTACTGACGTGGCCAATCAAGTCGCTGGTTTGACTGTAAATCAATCGGGTAATGTAGGGTCAGATAGCTCACCCATCTATGCACGTGGGAAAAGTGTTGATAGTTATTTACTCGATGGGGTGAAATTACTCAGTACGTATTCTTCTATTTTTCAAAGCCAAGATACTGCTCTCTTCGACCGAGTTGAAGTCGTTCGTGGTTCAACAGGCTTAATGACCGGTGCTGGAACGGCGAGTGCCAGTATTAATATGGTCAGAAAGAAACCATTACAAGACTTTAAAGCGTCTGTAAGTGCAGATGTCGGTTCTTGGAATTCATATCGTACCGATCTGGATGTGTCTTCCCCGCTTAATGACTCAGGCAGTGTTCGGGGGCGTACAGTCTTTGCTTATCAAAATTCAGATTCCTATATAAATCGTTTTAATGAAGAACGTAAAATTGCTTATGGTGTTGTTGAAACAGATCTAACTGAAAATACTCAAGCGAGTTTAGGCTTAAGTTATCAACAAATTTATATCACAGGTCAAGCACGTGGCGGGTTACCCGCGTTTAATAGCGATGGAACACGGACAAACTGGTCGCGCTCTGATTCAGCTGCACCCAATTGGTCATATTCTGACAGAGCAACCACTTCAATATTTGCAGATGTGAATCATCAATTGTCTGACCATTGGAAATTAAAAACATCTTTAGCGCATATTATTACAGAGTCAGATGAATTGGTGGGTTACGCCAGTGGTGGAACACCAAATAAAGACACTGGAAGCGGTGTTTCACTTTATTCAACCCATTGGGCATATAAGCCCATCCAAAATTTATTCAACATCACATTAAATGGCTCATTTGACTTATTGGGGCAAACTCATGACCTTGTTGTGGGTTCAACCTTAACAAAAAGTAGTAATAGTCAGCCCTACTTCACCAATTGGTGGATTGATGGATGGAGTGGAACGATTGAAAATATTTATGAATGGGATGGTAATACGCCTAGCCGTCCTTACAATCCTGCTGTAGGTTGGACAAAAGAAGATAATACAAGCTCATCAATATTTGCAGCTGCTCACTTTAAATTGAATGATGACTTGGCATTATTGGTAGGTTCACGATTAGAAAATTGGAAACTTAAAAAAGAAAATAATAATTATAAAGAAAATACAATTACCACGACAACGCGACAAGAAAATAATAAAATTATTCCCTATATCGGTCTTGTTTATGATTTCAATGATTCTTGGTCAGCTTATACAAGCTATACCAATATCTTTTCACCTCAAGATAGAAAAACTTTGGCTGACGATTATATCGATCCATTAGAGGGAAATAGTACTGAAATTGGTATTAAAGGTGCCTTTTTTGATGATCAATTAAATATAGGCGCGGCAATATATGAAACTCAAGAAGATAATCTGGCGGTTGCTATTCCCGATAATCCAAATGGTTCTAAAGTACTTGCTCCAGATGGTTCCCAAGCTTACCGAGCCGAATCTGGAACAAAAACTCGCGGTTTTGAATTAGAGGCAACTGGAAAATTAAGTGACACTTGGCAAATTTCGAGCAGTTTTTCTCGAAATTTAAGCAAAGATAGTAAGGGAAATTTATTAAATCCAAATATTCCAAGCAATACAGCCAAAATTTTTACTACATATACACTTCCTTACTTGGATGAAGCAATCACAATAGGTGGTGGTATTCGTTGGCAAAGTGAAATCCATTCTGTAGATCGAAAATTCACACAAAGTGAATATAGCGTTGTCGATTTAATGGCGCGCTATAAAATGACGAATAATTTAACGGCAAACTTAAATTTAAATAATATTTTTGATAAAAAATATTATTTAACAACAGGTAATAGCTATTATGGTGCACCCACCAATTTTAGAGTTGGGCTGAAATATGATTGGTAAATGATAAGACGATTGAAATTATTAAATAGGCATCTTTGGGTGCCTATACTTCGCTCTCTAAAATCTTAATTTGATTAAATTATAAATTAAAAAAAACTACATAATAAATGAGCTTTTATTTGCTCTTGTCCGACTTATAGAGAAACATACTCTCAGACGAGAAATCTCATGAAGGAATATCGAGCAAATAATGCATTGGCTCTTGCTATCCGTGCAATTTTTTTAGGCATGCCACTCGCTGTATGTAGCATGACAACAACATCTATATATGCGGCGACTGAGCATAATATTTCGATTGTAAAAAAATCACTTGATCAAGCTCTAACAGAGTTGGCCATTCAATCGGGTATTACCATTAGCTATGATTCCGCTACTCTTTCTAAATTGCAAAGTTCAGGCTTAAATGGTCACTATTCAACTGAGCAAGCTTTGGCATTGTTGTTAGCGCCACATCACTTAGAACCAGTAAAAATAGCCAGTGGTGGATATAGTATTCAAGCTAAAGTTACTACTGCACCTCAAGATGCTCAAGTTGTTCAATTAGCACCAATTCATAGCCAAGCGGCCCATTTAAGCAATAAAAATCTCGTATCTAGCAGCAAAAATGAATTGGGGGTATCTCAATTACCCACTATTTCAATGGTTGCAGCTTCTGACAAACAGATGGTTAATGTCGGAAAATCAGCACAAAATTTAAAAGAGGTACCTCAATCCGTAACGGTTATTTCGCGTGAACGTATGGATCAGCAAGGTTTAAAAACATTAGATGATGTCATGCTACAAACCACAGGTGTGACACGAGAACAACTCTGGTTAAACAACAACTATAGTTCTCGTGGTCTAAAAATAGTAAATATCCGTTACGATGGCGGTGGTACATCAAACGTTCAGGATCGAAACAATAACGCAGACATGGCGCAATATGAATCAGTGGCGTTACTTCGTGGTGCTGACGGGCTATTTGGTGCAGGAGAAGCTGGCGGGGTCATTAATCTAACCTCAAAACGCCCCAAGGCTGAAACTGAAATCAATTCTACTCTAAGCATCGGTAGCTGGAATAATTATCGTGCTGAAATTGATGGCACAGGCGCGTTAAATACTGAGCAAACCATTCAAGGCCGTGCTGTTGCAGTACTTCAGGATCAGGACTTTTTTTACAAACCGACCCATAATCGCCGTGAAATGTTATATGGAGCACTCAACTTTGAACGGAGTCCACAAACCACTTTATTTACGGGTGCAAGTTACCAAAAAGATAAAACCGATGCTTTTAATGCCAGTTTACCGCGTTGGCAAGATGGCGCAGATTTGAATTTACCACGTAGTACAACTATGGGCGCACCTTGGGGATGGATGGAACGCGAAAATATTTCTCTGTTTGCAAACGTACAACACATATTTAATGACGACTGGAAAACGCAATTTAATGTCCGTCACAATATTGGTGATGATGGGATTAATACCGCCGAAATGGAAGGTGCTGTCAATTATGAAACTCTTGAAAGTCAATGGTGGCGTAACCAAAGTAAAACTGATTTTAAAGAAACCACTGTCGATTTGAACCTACAAGGCAGTTTTAACTTATTTGATCAAAAGCATGATGTGATTTTAGGTATTGACCACAGTAACAGCACCAAAGATTTTAAAGAAAATTGGACTTACTATGGAAATGGTAATGCTTTTGAACATGTTGCTCCACCAGAGTGGGATTATCCACCAACTGACTGGGAAACCATGAATCAAACAACCAATAAAAAAACGGGTTTATATGGTTCCCTACGTTTCCGTCCAGTTGAAAATCTTGCGCTGATTGCTGGTGGACGCTATATTTTAAAAGATGATAATAATGTTCATAATTTTAAAGCCCTCACTGGCACCAACCCCGATACTAAGACATTACAAGACAAACTATTTATTCCTTATTTTGGCATTGTCTATGATGTGACCGATAGAACAACACTGTATGCGAGTTCAGCGGAAATTTATAAAAGCCAAGCCAACTTAATGGATGTCAACAATCAACCTTTAGATCCGATTACAGGTACAAACTATGAAATAGGGATCAAATCTACCTTGTTTAATGATCAATTAAATGCAAGTTTTGCTTTATATCAGGTCAAGAAAGAAGGCGAAGGCAATAGAATAAGTGGAAATTGGAGTAGTCCTTGCTGTTATATCGATAGCGGTTTATATGAAAGCAAAGGTTTTGATGTTGAAGTAAATGGTAACATCACTCCTGAGTGGGACATGTCTGTAGGCTATACTTATAATGACAATGAAAATAAAAACAAGATAGGTACGCCGCTCAATAGTTACACACCTAAACACCTGCTTAAAGTTTGGACCAATTACAAATTAGATCAACTCATGGAAGGGCTTGAAGTTGGTGGTGGCGTAACGGCCCAGAGTAAAAACTATATAGATGGCTGGGCTCAAGCATATAACCCATTAACAGGAAAATATGATGCCTCGCATAAAATGCAAGTCGTACAATCCAAATATTCACTTTGGTCATTACGAGCGGCTTATACAATCAATCCCAATCTCAATTTAGCACTCAATCTGAACAATATTTTTGATAAACGTTATTACAGTACAATTGGTGAACCAGGCTATGGCAGTTTCTATGGTGAACCAAGAAGTTTCCTGTTAACACTAAAAGCTAAATATTAAAACAATCAAGTCAGTCATATCCTTATATGACTGACTTGATGCAATGCTGCCCCAAATAATTTAACTTCTATTATAGAAAAAGTAGCCAGTTTCAGGTGAACTGGCACTCGCCATACGTTTACGTGGCATACGTCCAGCAAGAAAAGCCTCACGCCCAGCTTCAACGGCTTTTTTCATTGCCGATGCCATCAGTACAGGATTTTGTGCTGCCGCAATTGCGGTGTTCATGAGTACACCATCACAACCTAGCTCCATAGCAATAGCAGCATCACTTGCTGTTCCCACACCGGCATCGACCAATACAGGAACTTTGGCATTTTCTTTAATAATTGAAAGCGTATGTGGATTTAAAATACCCAATCCAGAGCCAATTAAACTCCCCAAAGGCATAATTGCAACACAGCCCATGCTTTCTAGTTCTTGCGCAACGATTGGATCATCCGAGGTATACACCATAATTTCAAAACCATCATCAATCAATGTTCGTGCAGCTTTTAGCGTTTCTATGACATTTGGATAAAGTGTTTTTTCATCACCTAGAACCTCCAGTTTGACCAAGTTATGTCCATCAAGCAGTTCACGCGCCAACATACAGGTACGTACAGCACTCGGCGCGTCAAAACACCCTGCTGTATTTGGTAAAATGGTATATTTTTCTGGCGGAAGAACTGTCAATAAATTGGGCTGGTCAGCATGTTGACCAATATTGACACGGCGAATCGCCACCGTAACAATTTCTGCGCCACTGGCTTGAATGGCTAAATCTGTTTCCTTTAAGTCCTGATATTTTCCAGTTCCCACCAATAAACGTGACTTAAATGTTCTTGAACCGATAATAAGTGTGTCGTCTTCCATGTACGCTCCGAATTAACCGCCACCTACAGCATAAATAATTTCAATATAATCTTGATCTTGCAATAGAATATATTGAAGTTGAGATTTTGAAATAATCCTTTTGTATTGCAGTTTATTTGCGTCAAATCCTCACTGCTTATTCACTTTCCTGTACTTTTTAAGCCATAGCTTGTTTGACGCGCTTTAATCTTCCTTTTTAAATCCGCTACGGATGAACAATAATTTTAACTGCCGACTCATTGTTATGAATAAGCGTTTCAAAACCTTCCGAAACCAAATCATCCAGTGCAATACGCTGAGTAATAAACGGTTCCAAATTAATTTTGCCTTGTTCAACCAATTTAATAGTTTCCTGATGATCATTGACATAGGCAATTGTGCCGCGGATATCCAGCTCTTTCATCACCACGCTATGCACATTAACTGTAGCTGGATGACTCCAAATCGAAACAATCACCAACACGCCTGTTGGCTTAATTGCAGTCACCAAAGTATCCAACACTTTATTGACACTGCTACATTCAAAAGCCACATCAACACCGCGATCAGCGGTAATTTTCATGACTTCCGCAACGACATCGACTTCCGATGGATCAAGCACATAATCGGCAACACCTGCTTCTTTGGCTTTTTCCTTCCGTTTGGCGCTCAGTTCGGTAATGATCACCGTTAAACCTTTGGCTTTTAAAATGGCGGAGAGTAATAAGCCAATTGGCCCTGCGCCGCCGACCAAAGCAATGTCCCCAGCTTTTGCACCACTGCGAACGTAAGCATGATGCCCAACTGACAAAGGCTCAATTAACGCCGCCTGATCTAATGGAATGTCATTGGAAATAGGGTGCACCCAACGGCGCTGCACTGCAATTTTTTCAGCCAAGCCACCGCCGCGCCCGCCTAAGCCAATAAAGTTCATATTTTTCGACAGATGATAACTATCTTCCGGTCCTGTCGGTACATCGTCGGCAATGATATAAGGCTCAACTACCACATGCTGTCCAACCTGAATATCATCTATGCCTTCACCGACCGCATAGACTACGCCAGAGAACTCATGGCCCATGGTAATCGGCGCAGACTCACCTGAAATGGGATGCGGATGCCCGCACGGCGGAATAAAAATGGGGCCTTCCATAAATTCATGCAAGTCAGTCCCGCAAATACCGCACCAAGCCACTTGAATGCCGACAGTGCCTGCGGTCACTTGCGGTTCTGGAATATCTTCAATGCGTATATCGCCTCGATCATAAAAACGTGCTGCTTTCATAGCTGCTCCCAATTTATTGCTTGGCTGCCTAAAATCGGCAGCACTATTTAATGTTATTTAAATGTGATTTAAGTGCCGTGGATAGGCTTATTCAGGACCTAGCTAAAACGTTACACGTTCCAATTAGACCCTGAAAAACCTATTGTTTTAAATATGAATCGCGCGCTGCATGGCAGATAAAATAGACTCATGCATCGCTTCAGATAATGTCGGATGCGGAAAAATCACCTGAGCCAAACTTTCATCGGTGGCTTCAAGGTACTTGGCAATTGCAAAACCTTGAATATGCTCGGTGACTTCATGCCCAACCATATGCGCGCCCAGCAATTCGCCCGTTTCACGGTTGATAATGGTTTTGACAAATCCAGCGCTGGTGCCTAAAGCCAATGCTTTGCCGTTGGCCTGAAATGGAAATTTGCCAATATTGACTGAATAACCCGCAGCTTTGGCTTTTTGTTCAGTTAAGCCAATACTGGCCACTTGTGGATGGGTAAAAATACAGCCCGGAATTTGGGTACGATCCAGCGGATGAACACTGGCAATACCGGCAATTTTTTCCACACACAGAATGGCTTCATGACTGGCTTTATGCGCCAAGCAAGGCGCACCCGCAACATCGCCAATTGCATACACGCCGACCACATTGGTTTTGCACCATTGATCGGTTTTAATAAAGCCTTTGTCCAGTTCAATACCCAAACTGTCTAAACCCAGCTCGGCAGAATTTGGCCGCACGCCAATGGCAGACAGCACTTTGTCAAAAGTTAAGTGCTGTACCCCTGCGGCTGTTTCAATTTGGCAAGTGACTTGATCATTCTGAATGTGCAAATTTTTCACTGTAGCTTCGGTCAGAATTTTCATACCGCGCTGCTCAAACTGCTTTTGCACATACTGCGCCACTTCCGCATCTTCTGTAGGTAGAATCTGCTTGGCAATGTCCAGCAAAGTCACTTCACAGCCCAAGTCATGATACAAACTGGCAAATTCACTACCGATTGCCCCCGAACCAATCACCAGCAATGATTTTGGCAATTGTTCCGGTATCAGCGCTTCTTTGTAGCTCCAGACATATTTTCCATCGACCGGCACTTGAGGCAGCGCCGCTGCATGTGCCCCAGTTGCGACAATAATATGCGGCGCAGAAAGCTGCTGCTTGTTCCCGTCAGCATCAGTCAGTTCTAAGCGTTCTTTTGCAGTAAATTTGGCCTTTGCATTAAAAACCGTGATTTGATTTTTTTTCAGCAGCTGCCCAATACCTTGCACCAATTGGCTGGAAACTTGTCGGCTATGCTTCACCAATTGGGTCATATCAAAATCAATCGTACCGACACTAAAACCAAACTGCTGGCTATGCTTGAGCTGCTGAGCAAGTTCTGCACCATGCAATAGTGCTTTGGTTGGAATGCAGCCCCAGTTCAAGCAAATGCCGCCCAAATGATTGGCCTCCACCACGGCAGTTTTCAGTCCAAGCTGGGCTGCACGGATGGCGGCGACATAGCCACCCGGCCCAGCGCCAATGACGATCAAATCAAATTGAATGTCTGACATGTTCAATCTCCTACACCAAAATCAATGCAGGATTTTCAACAAACTGCTTAAAAGCTGCTAAAAATTTCGCACCCAGTGCCCCGTCAATCACACGGTGATCGCAAGACAATGTTGCAGTTACCATCTGGCGGATTACGATTTGGTCATTTTCAACCACTGTGCGTTGTTCCGATGCACCCAAGGCCAAAATAGCACCCTGCGGCGGATTGATAATGGCATCAAACTGCTTCACGCCCAGCATGCCTAAATTTGAAATGCTGAAGCTGCCGCCTTGAAACTCATCTGGCGCAAGCTTTCCTATTTTGGCGCGTGTGGCTAAATCCCGCACCTCAGCAGAAATTTCCGCTAAAGACTTTTTATTCGCCGCTTTCACAATCGGCGTGATCAAGCCATTTTCAATGGCAACCGCGATAGAAATATCGGCATGCTCAAATTGTAAGATCTGCTGATTTTCTTCATCAAACTGTACATTGACTTGTGGCACTTTCATCAAGGCGGCAGCGGCAGCTTTAATCAGCATGTCATTTATCGACAGCTTAACCTGCGGAACCGTGGCATTAATTTGGCTGCGCAGCGCCTGAATAGCATCGACATTTAAATCAGCAATCAAGCGGAAATGCGGTGCATTGCGTTTCGCAGACTGCAAGCGTGCAGCAATTGCTCTGCGCATGCCATTCATGGCAATTGTAGTCACTGCGGTAGATGGAGCTGGTGCAGAATCACATGCCGTATGGCTTACACTTGGATTGTCACGTGCATAAAAAGCTTCAACATCTTCCTTGCAAATACGGCCGCGCGAACCAGAGGCGCGGCAATCATGCAAATTGATGCCCCATTGTTTGGCTAAACGGCGCGCGACTGGCGTGGCGGCAATTTGACTGTCATCGGCAGTCGATTTGACCGCTTTACCGCTGGCTTGATGGCGAATATCCGGCCACTGACCGCCCGAGGCGATAACAGCGGTTTGAATATCACTGACACTGATGCGGCCTGCACGTCCAGATCCGGTAATTTTTGCCAAATCTACATTATGCTTCTCTGCCAGCCTTAAAGCATGTGGTGTTGCGAAAACATCTTCAGACAATTGATAGCCTTGCAGCGCTGTAGGAATCGCATAGCCGCCTTGAACAGCAGGCTTTAGAGCTTTTGAAGCACTATTTTGCACAGGTACAGTTTGCGCTGCGGTTTCAGCTGGAACTGACGCAGTTTTTTCCGCAACGGCTTCAACTGTTTTTGTCTCGCTTTTTGATGATGCACCCACAATTACAGGTGTGCCACCCAAAGATTGAACAAAGGCATCAATTTCCGCATCTGCAACCTGCGGCTCAGCGCAGACTGCAATAAAACCACCGACAATTAAGGTATCACCATTTTTTGCTAAAATTTTACGCAATGTACCTTCAAACGGCGCTTCCAGCACATTGACGATTTTTGTGGTTTCAATCTCGCAAATTTCCTGCCCTTTGGTGAAATGTTCACCCTCTTGGATGAGCCACTGGGCAATGGTGCCCTCTTCCATGGACAGCCCCCATTTGGGGATTTCTAAGGTTTTAATTTCGCTCATCCTAAGCCTCCAAAGTTTTACGTACAGCCTGTTCAATACGCGCTGCGCTTGGCAGCCATTCTTTTTCCAGCACAGGTGAAAACGGTACAGGTGAATGCGGCGGGGTCACCAATTCAATTGGCGCTTTTAAATAGTGGAAGCCTTTTTGTGCAATCAGCGCTGCAACATCATGGGCAAAGCCACAGCGGGCAGCGGATTCATCAACAATCACGACACGACCAGTCGATGCAACCGACTCTAAAATCCCTTCTTCATCCAAAGGTGAAATAGTTCGAGGGTCCACAACTTCAACGGATATACCTTCTTTCGCTAGCTTGTCTGCAACTTCATTGGCGCGATGCACCATTAAGCTTAAGGCAATGATGGTGACATCTGTCCCTTCACGGGTATAGTTCGCCACGCCAAATGGAATAGTATAGGACTCATCTGGCACTTCGCCCTTGATGTCATACAGTAGTTTATGTTCACAGAACACCACCGGATCATCATCACGAATGGCTTGAATAAGCAAGCCTTTCACATCATAAGCACTAGATGGCACCACGACTTTGAGACCCGGCACAGAGGCAAAGACGTTATAAGGAGACTGCGAATGCTGCGCTGCGGCAGAAAAACCAGCGCCGATCATACCGCGCACCACCATCGGTGCTTTGGCCTTGCCGCCAAACATGTAGCGGAATTTTGCCGCTTGGTTATACAGCATGTCATAGCACACACCGTAGAAGTCCATGAACATCAGGTCGGCTACAGGACGCAAGCCTGTCGCGGCTGCTCCTGCTGCCATACCGATAATGGCAGATTCGGTAATTGGGGTATCAATAACGCGCTCTGAACCAAACTCTGTCCATAAGCCTTTGGTAACACCCAATACACCGCCAAAACCTTCCAGTTTATTGTCGTCGGTATTTTTGCCGCCATGACCGCCGCGGACATCTTCACCCACCACAATGACTGAAGGATCACGGCGCATTTCTGATTCAATCGCTTCTTTAATCGCGTTTCGATAACTTTTATTTGGCATTGCTTTACTATTCCTTTAGTAAGAGACGTAAACATCGGTAAGCAGTTGGGAAACTTCTGGATACTTGGCTGCGCGCGCTTTGGCTACAGCATCATCAACATTGGCTTTTGAAGCAGCATCAATTGCATCCAGTTTGGCTTCGTCAATTTTACCTTTGACTTTTTCACGGAAAATTTTCAGCGGATCTTTATGTTCCTTCACATAATCCAGTTCCTCTTTAGAACGGATTAGTCCCGGATCACCTTCAAAATGGCCATAAAAACGATTGGTAACTGTTTCAATCACGCTTGGCCCTTCACCGCGGCGCGCCCGTTCAATGGCTTTTTGGGCAACCTCATAAACCGCAAAGAAATCTGTTCCATCTACTTTTTCAGCTGGCAGACCAAACCCCGCAGCGCGCCCTGCAATATCTTTGCTGCCTACAGCATAATCATGTGCAGTACCTTCACCAAAACCATTATTTTCAAAAACAAAAATTACAGGAAGTTTTAAAACCACCGCCATATTGATGGCTTCAAAGGTGAGGCCCTGATTGGAACCGCCGTCACCGGTAAATGACAAACCGATACCGCCAGTTTTCAAGGTTTTTGCGCTTAAAGCCGCACCAATCGCCAAAGGAGGGCCACCGCCAACAATACCGTTTGCGCCAAGCATGCCTTTATCCAAATCGGCAATATGCATTGAACCGCCTTTACCGCGACACAAACCATCGTCCTTACCAAAAATTTCCAGCATCATGCCGTGAATATCGCAGCCTTTGGCAATGCAGTGACCATGCCCGCGGTGGGTCGAGGTAATAAAATCTTTATCGGTTAAATTTTCGCAAATCCCAACAGCAACGGCTTCTTCACCACTGTATAAATGAATGAAACCAGGGATATCGCCAGTATTATTTTCATCGTGAAGCCGATCCTCAAATTCACGAATATCTCGCATACGTTTATATGCAGCTAGCAATTGCTCTTCCGTTAATTGCATATTCTTAATCCTTTCTCTTTACTATAAAAAGCAAAATTTATAATGTAAAAATCCTAAATTAATATTCAGAATTTGTTTGTTTATATAAAAATATTTCTCTCTATTTTAATATTAGACTAAATAACAAAAGCATCAACATTTGCAATAAATTAATTAAAAACAAATGCTTAAAAATATTAAATATTTGTAATTTTTTATTAACTTTCAAAAAACCATGAAAACCAACTTTTAACCAACCTTTGTTTAATATTGTTGTTATTTTTATTTGAATTATTTAATTTAAACAATATAAACATGATTTGACATTATAAATAATAATGTTATTTCATATTTTAATTATTTTATTTAACGGACTATTTAAAATGGATTTAAAACAGGTTACTCAAACAGGTCAAAAATTAAGGGGTGCAGATAAACTTGCACGTATCCCAATTAAAATCATTGCCACTGAAAAAATCCCGCAAAAACCGGAATGGATTCGTGCCAAAATTAGCCATCCAGAAGAAATCAGGCAGATCAAAGACTTATTGCGCCAGCAAAAACTGCATACCGTCTGTGAAGAAGCAGCTTGCCCCAATCTGCCGCAGTGTTTTGGCGGTGGCACTGCAACTTTCATGATTATGGGAGATATTTGTACGCGCCGATGCCCATTTTGCGATGTCGCGCATGGCAGACCCAATACGTTGGACCCCAATGAGCCACGGCACTTGGCCGAAACGGTTAAAAATCTGAATTTAAAATACGTGGTGATTACTTCGGTAGACCGAGATGACTTAAAAGATGGCGGTGCTCAGCATTTTGCTGACTGTATTCAAGAAATTCGCCAAACTAGCCCAGAAACCTTAATTGAAGTTTTAGTGCCGGATTTTCGCGGTCGTCTGGATATTGCTTTAAAAATCCTTAGTGAAAATCCACCTGATGTTTTTAACCATAATATTGAAACCGTTCCCCGCTTGTACCGTGCCATGCGCCCCGGTTCTGACTATACACATTCGCTTGATTTGCTCAGAAAGTTTAAAGAATACTGTCCAGATATCCCAACCAAATGCGGGCTGATGGTCGGTTTAGGTGAAGTGGAAGCTGAAGTCATTGTTTTGCTGAATGATCTGAGTGATCACTGGGTTGATTATGTAACCATTGGCCAATATTTACAGCCATCTAAGTCGCATGCGCCTATTCAACGCTTTGTTTCTTTGCAAGAGTTTGAACACTATCAAATACATGGAGAGCGTTTGAGCTTTAAAAATATTTGGAGTGCGCCAATGGTACGTTCCAGCTATTTTGCCGACCGTCAATATTACGGTGAACCTGTACCCAAGCCATTCAAACGGGATAAACGTGCATAGTGAGGAAATAGCTCACCTATTTTGCAAAAGCGTACTTCGGCAGAACGGTTACTTTTTTTAACATTTGAGTTAGAAATAAGCATTTTTTGTTGCTCAAGAGGATTCTAAAGTAAACCTAGAATTAAAAGTACTGACCAAAGCTCAGGCCATAGATAAAAAGCTAAATGGCTTGTAATATGAAAATAGAAATAGGCACTGGGCATTATGGATCTGACAGCCCAATCATAAAGGAATATGATATGAACCTGTTCAATAAAGCACATGCTCAGGCATTGCAAACTACGCATTTGGTCAATTTGGCTGCGGTTCATGCAGCACCTATTTTAACCCTGCCGCAAGAATCCCAGCCTTCTTTATTCCGCCGTTCTATTCAGCATAATTATGCTGATTTGCTCAAAATAGCGGATGATTCTGGCATGGCGATTGGTTTAACGGATCATCACGGCACATTGTTATGGACATGGAGCAGCTCAGCGATGCTTTCTTCTGCCGAGCAGGTTCATTTCATTGAAGGTGGACATTGGTCAACTCAGGCAGTTGGAACCAATGCCATTGGACTGACACTGAACAGCCATGTATCCAGCTGTGTTTACTCGCATGAAAATCAAATGGACAGCGTGCGCGACTGGGTATGCTATGCCGCGCCAATTTTAGATCCTAGCTCTGGTCAATTTCATGGCATTATCAATCTTTCAACCAAATATAAAAAGCATACACCACTCGGTTTACTTGCGGTTGAACGCTGTGCGGATTTGGTACAACGTGCCATACAATTTGAACAGAAAAACGTCCTGTACATTAAAGCCTTAGGTACGCCTTGGATTCAGTTTAATCAGCAGGTTTTAACCCTGAGTCACCGGCAAATTGAGATCCTGTGTATTTTAGCCTTACATAAAAATGGAATTGGTTTAGATGAATTGCATTATGCCTTGTACGGCGAACGCGATGTCAGTATTAAGACACTTAAAGCCGAGCTTTCTCAACTGCGCAACTTACTGCCAAATTGTATTGAACCCCGCATTTACAAATTAAGCTGTGAAATGCAATGCGACTTTTTAAGGGCTGAACAGTCTTTAAATGCAGGCTTTCTTGCCAGTACTTTCGCATTATATAAAGGAAGTTTTCTAAGCAAATCTGAAAGCCCATTTTTAAGTACATGGCGTAACTGTTTTGACGCACGACTCAGCCATCTTATTTATCAGATGCAAGATATTGATCAACTGTTACGGATTATTGGTCGCGTTCCTGAACGGATTGATGCTGTACAGCGTCTTTTGGAATTGCTTCCACAAGACAACAACTATAGAGATTATTTTTTAAAATTACTCTAAGCCGCATTCATTTTTATTACATAAAAAAAGAAAAGTTGAATAACCCAGTTACTCAACTTTTCTTTAAACTTTAGTAACTCAGCCCGCGCAAGGAGCAACCCGATCATACTTGTGGTTGCTCCTTGCGACGACTCTAATCTTAACTGGCTAAAGCTAGCGTTTTGGTACGAGCTGCATGCAGTTTTTTGTAACTTTCAATTAGACGTAAATGACGGTCTAAGCCTTCAAGTTTCATACTTGTTTCTGTTAACCCGTAGAAACGTACACTACCGTCCATCGAAGCAATGACTGCATCCATACGTTCGTCACCAAACATACGGCGGAAATTGGCTTCATAATCATCCAAATCCATCTCATCATCAAGTTCGACTTCTAGAACCACATTCATACACTGATAGAACAATCCACGTTCAACGGTATTGGTATTGTACTGAAGGAAGGTTTCCACGAGTTCTTTCGCTTCTTCAAACGCTTGTAAAGCAATATAAATAAGCAGTTTCAACTCAAGAATAGTGAGCTGTCCCCAAACCGTATTGTCATCAAATTCAATGCCAATCAATGTGGTGATGTCGGTGTAATCATCCACTTCAACTTCTTCTAGACGTTCAGCCAATGCTTCAAGCTGTTCATCATCCAAGCGGTGTAAGTTCAAGATATCTTCACGGAATAACAATGCTTTGTTGGTGTTATCCCAGACCAAGTCTTCAACCAAATAAATTTCCGAATAACCTGGAACCAAAATACGGCAAGCCGTTGCGCCTAAATGCTTATACACCGCCATGTAGACTTCTTTGCCCATATCTTCAAGAATACCAAATAACGCCATAGCCTCTTCAGCGTTGGAATTTTCACCTTGATTGGTAAAATCCCACTCGACAAACTCATATTCGGACTTCGAGCTGAAAAAGCGCCATGACACCACACCACTAGAGTCAATAAAATGTTCAACAAAGTTATTCGGCTCAGTTACGGCATTGCTGCTAAAGGTTGGTTTTGGTAAATCATTGAGACCTTCAAAACTGCGACCTTGTAATAATTCCGTCAGACTGCGTTCTAATGCCACTTCCAATTTTGGATGTGCCCCGAAAGAGGCAAACACACCACCTGTACGCGGATTCATTAAGGTCACGCACATCACAGGATATTTCCCGCCCAATGAAGCATCTTTAACCAATACTGGGAAACCTTGTTCCTCTAAGCCTTTAATCCCTGCCAGAATACTTGGATATTTTGCCAATACCTCTTGAGGTACATCAGGCAAGGTCTTTTCACCTTCCAAAATCTCACGCTTCACGGCACGTTCAAAGATTTCTGACAAACATTGTACCTGTGCTTCAGCCAAGGTATTGCCTGCACTCATACCGTTACTTAAATATAAGTTTTCAATTAAGTTCGATGGGAAATACACCACCTCACCATCGGAATGACGTACAAATGGTAGTGAACAAATGCCACGCTCAGTATTGCCTGAGTTGGTATCATATAAATGCGTACCCAGCAATTCATCGTCTGGATTGTAAATTTCTAGACAATATTCATCGAGAATTTCAGTCGGTAACTCACCTTCTGGACCGGGCTTAAACCATTTTTCATCTGGATAATGCACAAATTCAGCATTGGCAATGTCTTGACCCCAAAACTGATCGTTATAGAAGAAATTACAATTTAAACGCTCAATGAATTCACCCAGTGCCGAAGCCAAAGCACTTTCTTTGGTTGAGCCTTTACCATTGGTAAAACACATCGGCGATTGTGCATCACGAATATGTAAAGACCACACGTTCGGCACAATGTTACGCCACGAAGATATTTCAATCTTCATGCCTAAGCCTGCCAAAATACTAGACATATTGGCAATGGTTTCTTCTAATGGCAGATCTTTACCTGCAATAAAAGTACTGTTTTCTGAAGTCAAGCTTGGCATAAGCAATGCTTGTGCATCGGCATCAATGCTTTCCACTTCTTCAATGATAAACTCTGGGCCAGTTTGAATCACTTTCTTTACGGTACAGCGATCAATCGAGCGCAAAATGCCTTGGCGATCTTTTTCTGAAATATCAGCAGGCAGCTCAACTTGAATTTTAAAAATCTGCTTGTAGCGGTTTTCTGGATCAACAATATTATTCTGCGACAAGCGAATATTATCGGTCGGAATATCGCGGGCTGCGCAGTACACTTTTACAAAGTAAGCCGCACATAACGCCGATGATGCCAGAAAATAGTCAAACGGACCCGGTGCGGAACCGTCACCTTTGTAACGGATCGGCTGATCGGCAATCACCGAGAAGTCATCGAACTTGGCTTCTTGTCGAAGGTTGTCGAGATAATTAACCTTGATTTCCATGCTGGCACCTAACTATTCTTATGTGTCAGTACGGACACATAAAATTCCAAATATTGAGATATAAGCCGAATCACGGAGAAGAAATTGACTTAACAAAAGAGTGACTAGAGCAATGCGTTCAGTGACCACACTTAGCGACTGGCTCTAGTAATAATGGGCGCTATTATAGAGTTATTTTGTGGCGTTGATAACTTTTGTCTGTCTTTCCAGCTTATTTATGAATTTTTTTCAAAATAAGAACAACTTAAAGCCCAGATTTCGATCCACTTATCTTAGACAATCTGCAATTTGAATAAATTCAACTATAAAAACTTCTTGAATCAGAAATACATTGACCGGTTGGTTAAAAACCAAAAAACAAATTATTTACATTATGAGTATGATACTAAGCATAATTTTAGCAATTTTTTGTATTGCCTAGATTTGGCTTGTCATCCCACTGCTACTTTAGATTTTTGGGGCAATGCTATGGGTAAAATCTTGAAGCAATCTAGTCTTTATGATGAGAATGAATTTGAATGAAAAAACGTAAACTTTATTTAATCTTTTCTATACTTTTAGGGGTTACAGCATGCGGTGGAGGCAGCGAAGAAGCTTCACAAGAAATACCGCCAAAAGAATCGCCAAATATGGCTCCTGTTGCAATCATTCAATCAAAAAATAACCCTGTGCCCATAGTCGTTGGATCGGCAGTTGTACTGGATGGTTCGGAGAGTACAGATGATGGTTCTGATACTCTCAAATATCAGTGGTCGGTCAAACCCAAGCCTGAAAATGGTTATGCTTATATTGGGCCAACCAACACGCATACTTTTAATTTTATTCCTGACACTATTGGCAATTATGAAGTCAGCTTGGTCGTCAATGATGGAAAACTGGATAGTCCAATCAGTGTAATCTCAATAGACGTTGTTGAAAAACAAAGCACTCAGCCGCCTAATGAATTGGGCAAGGTCGTATTCCGTGATGGATTTTGGACAGGGACAATTCTTGTCGATAAGGCAAATGTTAACGCAAATGACTACACATGGAGTGCAATGGCACTGCACATGGAAAATAGTAGCTCAGCAGAGATTGTAAAAGATCCTGCGGGTAGTGGGCAAAATGTTGCAAAATTTACAGTCCCTGATGATGGTCAATCCTACCGAGCAGAAATCCAGAGAAAGCAGTTCAAATGGGGGCATTATAATTATTCAGTTTCCCACTATATTCCTTCTACATGGCCAATATTTAAATATGGAACCATTTTGGCTCAATGGCATGGGTATAGTTTAAACAATAAAAATCTAAACCCACCGATTGCACTCGTGCTGAATGGGGAAAAACCTGAATGGCAGCTCCATGTATATCATTTAAAGCCACTATCTTCGCCTTCAGCCGTTCCAGAAACCATCTTAAATCGTTATGTGCTAGATGTACCCGTGACTTATGATCAATGGAATAATTGGAATTTTGATATTCAATGGTCGCAGTTAGATGCTAATAATCAATTGATTCCGGGTTTAATTGTGGTGAAACATAACGACAAAGAAGTGGCTAGAATTTCTGGAGAGAACAACTATCATCAAGCATGGCCACCTTATTTCCAAATGGGGATTTATAGAGCAAGCTGGAGAGAAGGCGCTATTCTGAACCGTCCAATAGGAGAACAACCTATTGTGGTTTATCATAAAGATGTGGTGATCAAGGTTCTTAATTAGTTCTATTGGTTTTGAAAAAGGAAGCTTAAGCTTCCTTTTATTTGTTCATTATAAAAGCTTATATGTTTTGTGATTGATGTATAGCGAGTAGTCAATTGGGTTTGGCTATTGAATTTTGCTTACTCGCTATTTTTAAACAGTTATTATCAACAACCCTTAATAGTTAATTGTATAACTTAATGCAAAAGTACGACCTTCCGCAGGGATAGCTAACAACGAATTTGCATTGGTGACTGCTGCTTGTTGGGCAAATACCGTTTTATATTGATTGCCCCAAACATTGTAGACACCAACATCCACCCGACCTTTAGCCACAGGGAAATGCGCCAATACATCCATTGTGGTATAGCCTTTAATCTCTGCGGCACTATTATTATCTGTTAAGCCTGCTGCTTTTAATGCTTGGTCATCTTGATAGGCTTTATCTGTTCCTTTAATGGCTTGCATTTGTGCACGAACGCCATAGCCTTCATCGTTATTCCACTCGGCAAACAATGTTCCTTTCATTGGAGCTACAGTGAAAGCATTTAACTCATGCCAATTATTTGCTGCATTTTTATATTGCCCGCGCGTATACCCTAAAGTACCACCCACTTTGTAGTTCTCCATAAATGGATAACTAACGTTTGCTTCTGCACCATAAACACGTTGATCGGTATCAACGACTCTGACATCACTATTAGCAAAGCTGACGAATTTATCAGAAGTATTATAAAAAGCGGTTAAATTCGTAGTTAAGCCATTCTCCTGATTCGTACGCCAACCTAGTTCATAACTATTTACAGAAATGGGTACAATGCCAGAAGAATCAATATTCGCTGTTATGCTATTACCACGTAAAACGCGCTGTATATCTGGGTAACTAAATCCTTGCGAAAAATTTGCATAAAGTTGTTGATGATCAGTCAGTTTATATACTGATCCAAGATTAAATAGAAATTTATCACTATCTGTTGAACCAGAAGGTCTATATGTAGCGGCACTTGCAGCAAGCCCATTACGATAGTAGCTATCGTTATCAGCTTGAATATATTGATAACGAACCCCTGTTTGAACACTTAAACGATCTGTTAAAGCATAATCTCCTTGTAAAAAAGCCCCAGTATTTTGAATCGTTGTGTCTGGTCCATAATCAGAAACATAATTATTAGGATTAGAGTGTGTAAATTTTAAATAGCTACTATCAGATCCCAACCAATCCACATATTGATGATCTTTTTCTCGGTCATAATCTAAACCATAAGTGAGTTTCAAATCTCTATCAGCAACTTTTAAAGCTGATTGTATTGTTGAACGGATGCCCGCGTAATCAACATTTGACTGAGATTGAGAAAAAATTGTGGAAGTTCCTCGACGAGCTGGATAAAACCTAGATTTCTCATTACGATAATAGGCTTCAACGTTTAGTATTTGGCCTAAAATATCAGTATTTTGATATTGAGTATTGACGGCATAACGTTTTGTAAAAGGTTGATTATCTAACTGTAATCCTTTTTTAGGCGTATAGAATTTTGAAGCTGTATCGTAATCAACCCCATATTCTGTATCTTGTTCATCTTGATAATATTGGGCGCCGAAACTTAAGCTTTGATGGTCAGTTAAATTAAAGTTTAGACGACCATTTACATCAATAGTATCGGTATCCATAGTGCTGCCTTGCCACGGACTTAATGAAATACGATTACCATTGCCATCAAACTGTGAACCTCGGCTGGTATAGTCTAAACCTAAGAAACCATCCACTTTGTCATTGGCAAAAGAAGCTGTTTGTCCAACCTGATACGCCAAGCTATCGCCACGGAAATTATCCGCCGATGTCACACCTAACTTGGTTTGAAAAGTAACAGGTTCTGATTTATCCGCACGTTTAGTAATAATATTAATAATCCCGCCTGTTGCCCCTGAGCCATAAATACTGGTCGCTCCAGAAACTACTTCAATATGATCAATCATATTCGGACTAATACTATTGAGCTGACGCGCCACATCACGTGATCCCGTTTGCGATACACCGTCAATCATGACCAGCACATTACGCCCTCGCATGGTCTGACCGTAATTACTGGTTGTTCCACTACTTGGTGCTAAAGACGGTACAAGCTGCGCCAAAATATCTGCGACTTTACGACCTGCCCCAGCCTGTTGAGCAATTTCCTCACCACCAATGGTTTGAATGGTTCCAGCAACTTCTGCAATACTTTTAGGTGTTCGCGTTGCAGTCATTACAATTGTAGGCAACTTGGTCTCTATCTTGTTTTCTTGTAATGATGCGTTTGTTGTATCTTCATTTGCATAAAGGCATGTCGAAATTGCTGTCGCAAGAAGACAAAGGCCAAAGTGGGGCAATCGCATTATTATTCCTTAGATCGTAAGTTTTAATGTTAGTGCAAATGATAATTACTATTGTTATTAATGTAAAATTTTTGTGCAAATAATTTATCTTTTTGTATATAGGTTCTATTGGATATGCATTTTAGCCCCAAATAAGCACACGCTGAAGCAATCGTCTTTTCAACTTAATGTCTAATTTTTTATATAAATGCCAATCTATGTGACGCTTACCAGGCTTATTTTTTTTATTTGAACTATGGGATGAGTCTTTATTTCGTCCATTTGATGCTTAAATTTTTCTAAATCCTAGCCGTGGTTTGCACAGAAACTCTCTGCCTAATTCAAGTCTGTATGTTTTAGTTTTGCCTTGTACAAGATATAGCGAGTGGTAAGCCTCTTTTGAGTGATTGAATTTACCTGACTCGCTATTTTTATTACAGTAGTGTTGAATGGCGCTTAAATCGCTAATTTTCTTAATGTCAAAATTTGCTCACTCCGACCAAAAGGTCCATGAACATCATGTAAAACTGAACTGGTCATTCCAATCCCATCTGTACCAAATTGTTGAATCGCGTCGATCCCCAACCATTTTCCTTGTGGTAAACGATGCAGATGAATTTGTAAATCCAGATTTGGAAATGCCCAGCCATCCGTTGGTTTTTGTCTTGGCACAATACCATTGGCTGTATCGACCAAACCCATCAAGCCTACAAAATCAGTACTCTGCCGATTTTCAATCATATCCAACGGCGTAGTGAGCCAAACAACACCTTTACCAGCGCGATGCGCTGCGTTTGAACGTGTTTCAATACTTTGAATAAATCCGCCCGGCCAATGTTTCATCCCTTCCCAAATCGCCAAATTTTCTGGATGCTCAACCTTTTGGTCTTCTAGACCTTCAATGGCTTTTGTATCCTGTGTCATCATTTTCCATGCTCGTGCCACAATACAGGTCTTCCCATTGGCTTGCATTTCAGACTCAATTAACTCAATGGTTTTCCCTGCTCGAATCATTCGCGTGGTAATACTGAATTCACCAAATGCAATTAAACCAAAAATATCTAAACTGACCCGACCAATACGCATGTCATTTCGCAATTGGAATTGCTCCAATTCAGCACAAATAATACCCGTTGCAGGTGCCATATGCTGCTCATGTGGATTCCATGCACCCTGCGCATGAATATTGGAACGATAATAAGCCGTGACACTGCCATCGGCATGTTGTTCACTGTTTAATAATGAATAATAAGCTGACATATATTCCCTATTTAGGTGTTGGCTTTCTTTATAGCATTGAATTTATTTATTTTTTCATATGATTATTTAGTTTTACATCATATAGATGTGAAGCAAAGATCATTGAAAATAAAGATTGAAATTAAGCATTAAAATATTGCTTCTCCTTTTATTTCCATACACTGAAATAAAAGGAGAAATACAGAACCTGATAATCAATACCTGATAATAAATATCAGGCAATATCTTCCATCAGATTAAGCTCTTGACGCATAAATTCTTGCAATTTGAATTTTTGTGCCTTGCCAGAAGCCGTCATTGGAAATTCAGTAAAAAAACGTACATAACGTGGCACTTTATTGTGAGAAATATGCTCTGCACAATATTTGCGGATTTCTTCTTCATTTGCTTGGTGATGATCGTGCAAAATAATGCATGCACAGAGTTCTTCACCATAACGTGCGTCAGGTAAGCCAATCACTTGCACATCAGACACATCCGGATGGGTATAAAGAAAATCTTCAATTTCCTTAGGGAATAAGTTTTCACCGCCACGAATGACCACATCTTTGATGCGACCTTTGATTTTCACAAAGCCTTCATCATCCATTTCGGCAATATCACCAGTGTGCATCCATTTGGCGACATCGATGACTTCTCCAGTTTTATCATTGTCTTCCCAATAGCCCAACATCACTGAATAGCCGCGCACACAGAGTTCACCCAGTTTGCCACGTGGCACAACTTTACCATTTTCATCGACAATTTTGATTTCAAGGTGTGGATGAACGCGCCCGACTGTTCCAACACGGCGTTCCATAGAATCTGAAGTTGAACTTTGCGCACTCACAGGTGCCGTTTCAGTCATGCCATAACAAATGGTAATTTCTGACATATTCATCCGTTCAATCACACGCTGCATAATTTCACGTGGACATGGGCTGCCCGCCATAATGCCTGTACGTAAGCTAGACAAATCGAACTCATCGAACTGTTCATGTTCAAGCAATGCAATAAACATGGTCGGAACGCCGTAAGCAGCAGTACATTTTTCTTGCTGAATCGCTTTGAGTGTATCAAGTGGATTAAACACTGCCGATGGGTAAATCATGGCAGAACCATGGGTAATACAAGCTAAATTTCCCATGACCATGCCAAAACAGTGGAATAAAGGCACAGAAATACAGACGCGGTCTTGTGGTGTTAAGTGAATGGCTTCACCGACAAAATATCCATTATTTAAAATATTATTGTGCGTCAGCATGGTACCTTTGGGATTGCCCGTGGTGCCCGATGTGAATTGGATATTAATGGTTTCATCAAACTGAAGATCTGCGGCAATTGCCTGTAACTGTTCAAGCTGCAACGATGTGGGTTCAGGCAACAAATCCGCAAAACGATGAATGCCTGCATGTGCTTCATTGTCAATTTTAATGATATGTTTCAAATGCGGTAATCGTTTAGCCGATACCAACTTACTGGTCGATTGCATAATTTCAGGGGCAATTTTGGTTAAAATTTCCTGATAATTGCTGCTTTTAAATTGTGATGCAATAACCAATGCCTTACAGGACACTTTATTGAGCACATATTCAAGCTCACTGCTTTTATATGCAGGATTCAAATTGACTAAAATAATACCGGCTTTAAATGCTGCAAATTGGGTAATGGTCCATTCCACGCAATTGGGTGACCAAATCGCAATTCTATCGCCCTTTTCCAAGCCTAATTGAAGCAGACTACAGGCAAAGGCATTCACTTGCGCCTGCAACTGCTTATAGCTTAAACGTACATTTTGATGCACGCTGACGACAGCATCCTGATTCGCATACTGCTGACAGGCTTGGTCGAATTTTTCACCAATGGTCATCCCCAATAAGGGCTGACTGCTGGTTCCATAAGCGTAACTTAACCGTTCTTGTGCCATTGAATCACTCTCCTTGATTCTTTGTAATTATGATTCTTTCACTTTAATTGTTAATTGTTTTGACTTAGGACGCCTTTCCCAAACAGCACTATTTTTGTGTTTAACCGCTTATTTCTCCTCTGCTATGCATACTCCACTGACACAAAAATCGGCAATTTGTTTGACAAAGTAATCCTTATACGTCTGATCAAACATGACATTTTTTGATGGATTTAACGGCTCAATCACCACAAAAGTCATTGCACCCACCACACACAGCGCTGCGGTGTTTAAATCTTCAAAGCCAAATTCACCATTAATTTTTCCTTCGGCAAGAATTTGGTTAATGCTTTGTTTAATCAGTTGTTTACTGCGAAAACGCTCATGTTCTATCAACGGATCGACAGGTTCAAACATCAACGAATACGACAGTTGTGGACTGTTCAGAGCACGTTTAACAAAAGTGGTCACCGCCTTGTGTAATTTTTGCTTTGCTGAAAGTTCACTGGCAGCAATGGCATTCAGAATCTGAATTTCATGCTGTATGGCCTCTGCTAAAATCTCAATTAACACCTGACTCTTGTTATCGAAATAACGATAAACCAGACCACTTGATACGCCTGCACGTTCAGCAATCGCCTGTATTTGTGCATCTTTAAATCCACCTTGAGCAATCAGTTCACGTGCGGATTGCAAAATCGTCTGACGATTTTGTTCCATACGCTCCTGCATCAATGATGATCTTTTATAACTCATAATCGTATTCTCAACCAGATAAAATGAATTGTAAATCATTTTGTGAATTTTGATTCACTTTTTTGTAAAATCGTTGTATGGTAAAAATCAAGCACAATAAAAATGCTTTTTGGAACAACAAATATAACCATCAGGATGAATGAAGAAATGAATCTGCAAAGTTTAAATTTCGGTTTGGATGAAACCTTACTTGCCCTTCGTGACTCAATCGCTGCATTTTGTGCAAAGGAAATTGCACCAATTGCCCAGCAAGTTGACCGAGACAATAAATTCCCTGCTCACCTATGGAAAAAATTTGGTGATATGGGTTTATTAGGTCTAACGGTTGATGAGGAATATGGTGGTACTAACCTTGGTTATTTAGCCCATATTCTTGCAATGCAGGAAATTTCCCGTGCATCCGCTTCTATTGGCTTGTCATACGGTGCACATTCTAACTTATGTATTAACCAGATTAAGCGTAATGGTTCAGAGGAACAAAAAAAACGCTATTTGCCTAAACTGATTTCAGGTGATTTTGTCGGTGCACTTGCCATGTCAGAACCGAATGCTGGTTCCGACGTGGTTAGCATGAAATTAAAAGCCGAAGACCGCGGTGACCACTATCTGCTCAATGGCTCAAAAATGTGGATCACCAATGGTGGGGATGCGGATGTCTTGGTGGTGTATGCCAAAACTGACCTTCAGGCGGGTGCAAAAGGTATGACCGCTTTTTTAGTGGAAAAAGATATGCCCGGCTTCAGCCACGGTACGCATCTGGATAAATTGGGCATGCGCGGCTCAAATACTTATCCGTTATTTTTCGATAATGTTGCTGTGCCTAAAGAAAATATATTGGGCGGCGTTGGCAATGGCACCAAAGTTCTAATGAGCGGTCTGGACTATGAACGTGCTGTTTTAAGCGCAGGACCACTGGGCATTATGGATGCCTGTCTGGATACAGTTATTCCCTACATTCATGACCGTAAACAATTCGGTCAGGCTTTGGGTGAATTCCAGTTGATGCAAGGCAAAATTGCCGATATGTATTCAACATGGTTAGCCTGCAAAGCGCTTGTATATGCTGTGGGCGCTGAGTGCGATAAAGCGGAACACAGCCGCAGCCTGCGTAAAGATGCGGCCAGCGCAATTTTATATGCGGCTGAAAAAGCCACGTGGATGGCTGGTGAAACCATACAAACCTTAGGTGGCAATGGTTATATCAATGAATTTGCCGCAGGCCGTTTATGGCGCGATGCCAAACTGTATGAAATTGGTGCAGGAACCTCTGAGATCCGCCGTATGTTAATTGGCCGTGAACTATTTAACGAAACCAAATAAAACATTTTTAGCATTAACAGGGATGTTCAGAATGAATATATTACAAAGCAAAATTAATATCCGAAGTGATGATTTTAAAATCAATCAGGCTGCCATGCAGCTGTTGGTAGATGACTTAAAACAAAAAGCACAGCAGATTGCATTGGGTGGCGGTGAAAAAGCCCGTGAAAAACATTTAGCCCGCGGCAAGCTGTTACCCCGTGAACGAGTCGATCACCTGATTGATGCAGGCACGGCATTTTTAGAAATTGGCCAATTAGCTGCGTACCAAGTTTATGCTGATGATGTCCCTGCTGCCGGTGTCATTGCAGGTATTGGACAAGTCAATGGTGTGACCTGCATGATTGTTGCCAATGATGCAACAGTCAAAGGCGGAACTTACTATCCACTGACGGTTAAAAAGCATTTGCGTGCGCAGGAAATTGCAGAACAAAACCATTTGCCGTGCATTTATTTGGTCGATTCAGGCGGCGCTTACCTGCCGATGCAGGATGAAGTTTTCCCTGACCGTGATCATTTCGGACGCATTTTTTATAATCAAGCACGGATGTCGAGCCAAGGGATTGCACAAATTGCCGTAGTGATGGGCAGCTGTACCGCAGGTGGTGCTTATGTGCCGGCTATGTCGGATGAAACCATTATTGTCCGCAATCAGGGGACTATTTTCTTGGGCGGCCCACCTTTAGTGAAAGCAGCAACTGGTGAAGTGGTCAGCAGTGAAGACTTAGGCGGCGGCGATGTACATACGCGCTTATCTGGTGTAGCGGATCATTTGGCTGAGAATGATGAACATGCCATTGCGATTGCCCGCAACATTGTGGCGAACCTGAATAAAAAACCGAATAAAAATGCAGCTGAAATTGAAGTGCCGTTATTTGATGCAAAAGAACTGTACGGTATTGTACCAAGTGATGCACGTAAACCTTTTGATGTGCGTGAAGTCATTGCCCGCATTGTCGATGGTTCCCGTTTTGATGAATTTAAAGCGCGTTTTGGCACCACATTAATCACCGGTTTTGCTGAACTTTTTGGTATGAAAGTGGGCATCATTGCCAATAACGGGATTCTGTTTTCAGAGTCTGCGCAAAAAGGCGCGCACTTTATTGAACTGTGTACCCAGCGCAATATTCCATTGCTGTTCATTCAAAACATTACTGGCTTTATGGTCGGCCGCCAGTATGAAAATGAAGGCATTGCCAAAAATGGCGCCAAACTGGTCATGGCGGTTGCCAATGCCAACGTGCCTAAACTGACGCTAGTGATCGGTGGTTCTTTTGGTGCAGGCAATTACGGTATGTGCGGCCGAGCTTACTCCCCACGTTTTCTCTGGACTTGGCCAAATTCACGCATTTCCGTGATGGGTGGTGAACAGGCATCAAGCGTATTATCAACCTTAAAGCGCGATCAAATTGAACAAAAAGGTGAAACGTGGTCGGCAGAACAGGAAGATCAATTTAAGCAACCAATTCGCGATCAATACGAACGTCAAGGGCATCCTTACTATGCATCATCGCGCCTTTGGGATGATGGCGTGATCGATCCTGCACAAACGCGTCACGTATTGGGTCTGAGTTTAGCTGCGGCAATGAATGCACCTATTGTACCGACTAAATTTGGCGTATTCCGCATGTAAGAGGATGAAAAAATGACCTATCAATTTTTACAGCTCGAACAGGCTCATCAGGTTGCAACAGTTTGGATTAACCGTGCTGAATTGCACAATGCCTTTAATACCACCGTCATTGAAGAATTGCAGCACTGCTTTAGTTATTTAAATGCACAGGATGATGTGCGTGTGGTGGTGTTGGCGGGACGCGGCAAAAGTTTTTCCGCTGGTGCTGACCTGAACTGGATGAAACAGGCTGGACAAGCTTCGCAGCAAGACAATGAAGCCGATGCACTGAAATTGGCGAAGATGCTGCAAAGCCTTGCCTGCTTAAAACAACCGACCATTGCACGCGTACATGGCATTGCTTTTGGCGGCGGTATGGGACTAGCTTCGGCTTGTGATATTTGCATTGCCAGCACTGATGCAAAATTTTCAACCTCTGAAGTTCGTCTAGGTTTAGCGCCATCGACCATTAGCCCTTATGTAATCCGTGCCATTGGCGCGCGTCAGGCTTCACGTTATTTTTTAACCGCAGAACGTATTTCCGCGCAGCAAGCTAAGGATATTGGCTTAGCACATGAAGTTACCTCGCCGGAACAACTCGACAGTAAGCTGGATGAAATCATACAGGCATTGCTGCTGGGTGGCCCTCAAGCACAGGCATCTTCTAAACAGCTGATTCAAATGGTGGATCAGCAGATTTTAACAGAACAACTGCTGCTGCAAACCGCACAGCATATTGCTCATGTGCGTCAGGGAAATGAAGCTAAAAATGGCTTAAGTGCTTTTTTAGATAAACAAAGTCCTTCTTGGATCAAGACAACCGCATAACAACAATAAGGAAATGACGATGTTTCAAAAGATTCTCATTGCGAACCGTGGTGAAATTGCCTGCCGTGTCATCCGCAGCGCAAAAAAATTAGGCATTGCAACGGTTGCCGTATATTCAGATGCAGACGCCAACGCGCAGCACGTTAAATTAGCAGATGAAGCCATTTATATTGGTGAATCCCCTGCTGCACAAAGCTATTTACAAGGCGAACGCATTATTCAGGCGGCACTGGATACGGGTGCACAGGCGATTCATCCTGGTTATGGCTTTTTATCAGAAAACGACCAGTTTGCATTGGCGTGTCAGCAAAATAACATTACTTTCATTGGCCCACCTGTCGCAGCCATTCTCGCGATGGGTCTAAAAGCTACCTCTAAAACCCTGATGGAAAAAGCCGGCGTGCCCCTCACTCCGGGGTATCACGGCACCAATCAGGACATCAATTTTTTAAAACAGCAGGCAGATGCTATTGGTTATCCCGTACTGATTAAAGCCAGTGCTGGCGGCGGCGGTAAAGGCATGCGTTTAGTGGAACGCAGCGAGGACTTCCTAGGTTCGCTCAGCTCTTGTAAAAGTGAAGCCAAATCAAGCTTCGGCAATGACGAAGTGTTGATTGAACGCTATGTGATTAATCCGCGCCATATCGAAGTTCAAGTTTTTGGTGACTCACATGGCAACTACGTACATTTATTTGAACGTGATTGTTCGGTACAGCGCCGTCATCAAAAAGTGCTTGAAGAAGCGCCAGCGCCATTGGTATCACAAGACAAGCTCGATACCATGCGTCAAGCCGCGATTGATGCCGCTCGTGCGGTCGATTATGTCGGTGCAGGCACGGTGGAATTTATTGTTGAACAGGACGGTACAGCGTATTTCATGGAAATGAATACCCGCTTACAAGTCGAACATCCGGTTACTGAAATGATTACCGGTGTGGACTTGGTCGAATGGCAGCTTCGCGTAGCCTTTGGCGAGCCATTGCCTAAACAGCAGCATGAATTAAGCATTCATGGTCATGCCATTGAAGCACGCGTATATGCAGAAGAACCTGAAAAAGGCTTCTTACCTGCTATCGGTCAAATCAGCTATTTGCATTATCCAGAGCAAAATCAGTTTGTGCGTGTCGACAGCGGCATTGTTGAAGGCGATGAAATCAGCACCTATTATGACCCGATGATCGCTAAACTCATTGTTTGGGGTGAAAACCGTGAAGCAGCACTGGTACAGATGCACCATGCTTTAGGTCAGTTTCATGTCGAAGGTTTGGGCAATAATATTGCTTTTCTTGACCGCATTGTGCGTTGTGATTCCTTTAAACAGGCGCAGTTAGACACTAATTTGATTCAGCGTGAAGATGCCTTTTTATTTCCAACAATACACAGCATTGCACCCCAATTTGTAATCACCGCTGCATTGACTGAACTGCTATCCCGTTTTAGCCAAAATAAAACCGCCAGTAATCCAGTCTGGCAGACTGAGTCACTTTGGCGCATTAATATTAACAGTAACTATTGCTTAAAATTAATGCAGGATGATCAGCCTGTTCAGGTTCGCTTCACGGCTGAAAATGATGCATTTATTGCCGAATATCAGGGCCATAAATATCGTATTGCAGGAGAAATTCTCAGTAGAAATAGCATTCAAATTAAAATAGATGGCAAACAAGATAAATTTGCCTTTAGTCGAAATAGTCAGGGCCTAACATTGTTTAAGGACAGTCAAAGCTACAAGTTTACTTATCCTAGCCAAAAATTCTCCGCCGATGAGACACAAAGTACCGACGCGAATTTAAAAGCACCTATGCCGGGTGTGATTACCCAAGTTTTGGTGGCTTTAAATGAACAGGTCAAAAAAGATGATGTGCTGATGACGCTTGAAGCCATGAAAATGGAATATGCCATCCGTGCTCCGCATGATGGCATGATCAGCTCTTGGTATTTTCAGGTCGGTGATCAGGTCAAAGCGGGTGATGAACTGGTGGAGTTTCAGTCTTTGGAGCAAGTTGCATGAGTGAATTTGTCAAAATAGTGGAAGTTGGTCCACGTGATGGTTTGCAAAATGAAAAGACCCCGCTCACATTGGAACAACGTAAAGCCCTTATTTTAAATTTGATGAAAACTGGCCTAAAGTCGATTGAAGTCGGTTCCTGTGTTTCGGCAAAATGGGTACCACAAATGGCAGAAAGCGATGTGCTTTTTACCCAATTGCCCAAAGACCCAAATATTCAGTTCAGCCTGCTTACCCCGAATTTAAAAGGTTTTGAATCTGCACGTGCTGTGGGCTGTCAGGAAGTTGCGGTCTTTACCGCAGCTTCTGAAAGTTTCACCCAAAAGAATATCAATTGTTCAATTGACGAAAGTTTGGAAAAATTTTCAGATGTAATGGCAGCCGCTAAAGCCAGCAACATTAAAGTCCGTGGCTATGTCTCTTGTATGGTCGATTGCCCTTATGAAGGCGCAATTGATCCTCAGCGCGTAGCTAAAGTTAGCAAACGTTTATTGGATATGGGCTGCTATGAAGTTTCCTTAGGTGAAACGATTGGCACAGCCACACCTGATCGAGTCAAAAAGGTTTGGGAGGTATGTTTGGCTGAAATGGACAGCCACGTTTTAGCGGGTCATTTCCATAATACCTATGGCATGGCAATTGCCAACATCTATCAGTCTTTAACGCAAGGCATCCGGGTCTTTGATTCATCGATTGCCGGTTTAGGCGGCTGCCCCTATGCCAAAGGTGCATCGGGTAATGTGGCAACCGAAGACTTGTATTACCTGCTGTCTAAAATGGGTTTTGCAACAGGGCTTGATTTAGATGCACTAATGCGTGCTAGTCAAAATATCAGTCAAGTGTTAAATCGCACCAATCCATCTAACTATGCCAATGCCTATTGGCAAACCCGTTGTGCTTAGCCAAGCCGTCATGATTTCTAATCAAGTCGTGCCAAAATTATTCTAAGCATATTTAAAACACAGATGTCATTACAAATGAATGACATTGTCAATAAAAATAGAGGTATCGGATGCCGAATAAAGTCTATGCAAGTGCAGATGCTGCATTACAAGATATTGTAAAAGATGGTCAAACCTTGGCAGTTGGCGGTTTTGGCTTATGTGGTATTCCTGAAGCATTAATTGTTGCGCTACAAAAAACTGGAGCCAAACAGCTAACCTGCATTTCCAACAATGCTGGGGTTGATGGTTTTGGTCTAGGTATTTTGCTGGAAACCAAACAAATTAAAAAAATGATTTCATCTTACGTGGGTGAAAACAAAGAATTCGAACGCCAATATTTAAATGGCGAACTGGAAGTTGAACTCACCCCACAGGGTACTTTGGCTGAAAAACTTCGTGCCGGTGGTGCGGGAATTCCTGCATTTTTTACCCCTACGGGTGTCGGAACATTAATTGCAAAAGGCAAAGAAATCCGTGAGTTTGATGGTCAGGACTTTATTTTAGAAAAATCGTTAACCGCAGATATTGCGCTGGTGAAAGCTTATAAAGCGGACAAAGCGGGTAATTTAATTTTTCGTAAAACAGCACAAAATTTTAATCCAGTTTGTGCTATGGCCGGAAAAATCAGCATTGCTGAAGTGGAAGAAATTGTTGAAATTGGTGATTTAGATCCAGATGAAATCCATTTGCCGGGCATTTACATCAACCGTATTGTGCTTAATGCACACCCTGAAAAACGCATTGAACAAATGACATTGAAACCGGAGGTGTAAACAATGGCTTGGACACGTAATGAAATGGCACAGCGCGCTGCACTCGAGCTTGAAGATGGTTTTTATGTCAATTTAGGCATTGGTTTACCAACACTTGTTGCCAACTATATCCCTGAACATATTAATGTCTGGCTGCAATCTGAAAATGGCTTACTTGGTATTGGTGAATTTCCAACGATTGATACCGTAGATGCCGATTTAATCAATGCTGGTAAACAAACCATCACGGTACGTAAAGGCGCAGCATTTTTTTCCAGTGCAGAATCCTTTGCGATGATCCGTGGTGGGCATGTCAATATTGCGATTTTGGGTGCTATGGAAGTATCTGAAACGGGCGACCTTGCCAATTGGATGATTCCCGGTAAAAAAGTCAAAGGTATGGGCGGCGCGATGGATCTGGTTGCTGGCGTACAAAAAGTGGTCGTTCTGATGGAGCACTGCGCAAAAGATGGAACCCCAAAAATTGTCGGGCAATGCAGCCTGCCTTTAACAGGTAAAGGTGTGGTTCATCGTATCATTACCGATTTAGCTGTTATGGATATCACTGAACATGGCGTTAAGCTGGTGGAGCTTGCCCAAGATGTCAGTTTTGATGATATTCAAAAAGTCACAGGAGTAAATCTGATTCAATAATTGATTTGCAGGACTTATTCCACACTTCCCCATCAAGTTATGAACAACTTGATGGGGAATTTTTTTGGTACAGATATGACCGTAAGTAAAAGTTGTTTAGAATAAAAAATGGATTTTGAGTATGCATAATTCTTAAAATATGTTGCTTAAAACATCCTGCCAAGATTTGCTTTGAAAATCGCTGGTTGATCATAAAGATGGTCTTTGGGGACTCCTTTTGCTTAGGATGTTAATTGTATAAGTTTAAGATTTCTTAAACATGGTATGAACCTTGTTTCTATTCATTGATTTTGATCAGGTATTTTTCGGTTACTGTTTTGTTGAGCTGAATTTTATAATTTAGAAATATAAATTCTTTTTATAACAATTTATGGTTGATTTATATTTTGATTTTAATAGTAATTTAATCAATTGCCATTTTTTAAAAATATTATTTTGCTTAGGCTATTTTATAATGGCTTAAATATATAATTAAAAACATTTATTAGATTTCTTTCATAAGTCATTTTTTGATCAATACAAACCGTTCGTAAAACTGAAATTCGTGAATAAATTCTAGAAAGTATTGGATTTATGAGTGTGGCATCCATGCCACACGTTTCTTATCCTTACACTGCATTTTAAAACAATGCTTAAAACTGGCTCAGGATGTCATGTATGGGAAACAAAAAGTTTTGGTCTTGCGTAGCAAGTGTTACTCATTAACCTTTCAAAGGTAGAAATAATACTTAGGCAAAGGCATAAAAATTGAATTAATTAAATGAAGTAGTGCTGATTTTAAAAAATTGTATGTTGAATATTTTTTGATTGATGTAAGTTATCTATTTAAAAATTATTATTTATTTTAGTGACTTAGGATCAAAGCCTTTCTTTTATATCGCTAGATGAATAAAATGATGATGCAGGAATAAAGAATGCTATTTAATTTTACTTAGGCTAATTTGAATCGTCAGTTTATTTTAATCACATCACTGATCAGCATAGAAAGAAGCATATCCCCTGTAATAACCTGCAATATAACGCTGTATTTTGTGTACTTAAAACCTTCAAAATATTTCCACAGTACTATCAAAATAGCGGTAAAAAGATGCGGCTTAAAATCCAATGTGATTGCTGGAATTTATAATATTGAGTTAAATGAAAATGCATTATGAAAGAAATTTATTCAATAAAAAGCCTGAAACTTATTTTTAATGATTGATGAGTATCATCTATAAAACAAGTTTCAGGCTATAAAGTTATTTAACTAACTTATTCTCTAAGCAGCTGTTTTATTTTACTTATATCTTCTTTTGGTGTGGTTTTACGACTGCTTAATACCGCATCAGAACGATTATGATTAATAAATGATAATGCCACTGCGCCAATTAAACCTGCCGCTGCAATCACCATGAAGTTTTGTTCAATCGGTAGATTTAACGCAACAATGAAACCAATTAGTACTGGTGAAAGAATTGCCCCCATACGACCAATACCCGCTGCCATGCCAATACCTGTAGCACGAATCCCACTTGGATAGAATTGACCACAATATGCATAAGCCACAATTTGAGCACCAGTTGTACATGCACCAACCATACCGATGTTGAAATACAACACTTCAATTGGCATTGGCAAGGTCATCATATACAAGAACACACTGCCCAAGCCATACATACAAACCAGAACCCATTTAATATGGAAACGGTCTGCCAACCCGCCACCGATAATACAGCCTGCAACCGCACCGACATTTAACGCAATGACAAAACTTAAGGCAGAACCTAAGGTATAACCCGACATTGCCATCAATTTGGTTAACCATGTGCTTAGGGCATAAACCATGAATAGGCCAGTAAAATACGCTCCCCAGAACATTAAGGTACTAAATGAACGACCTTCTTTAAAGAGTTGAACCATTGGAGTGTGTTCATTATCTGCTTTTATGGTTTGGGTGAATTCAACTGAATCTTTCATTTGAATACTTGGGTTGATGTCCTTAACTACTTTTTGTAAATCTTGCTGATTTTGACGTTTTAATAAATAAGCCAAAGATTCAGGCATTGATTTCATAATAAATGGCAGTAATAAAACAGGAACACCCGCAGCAAAAAACACCACTTGCCAGCCAAATTCAACAATGAATTGTTTACCAATAACCGCTGCTAAAATACCGCCAATTGCATAACCAGAGAACATAAATGTGGTCATTAAACTGCGGATTTTTTTAGGAGAATATTCTGTCATTTGGGCAACAATATTCGGCATCACCCCTCCAATACCTAATCCAGCGATAAAACGCAAAATACTAAAAGTGACTGGGTCATTGGCTAAACCGGCAGCTGCGGTAAAAACACTGAATAAAAATACACAAATTGCGATGGTCAGGCGGCGACCAATTTTATCCGACAATGCACCTAGAAATATGGCGCCAAACATCATACCGAAAAGTGCAGAACTGGCCATAAAACCAGCTGTCGAGGCAGTCACGCCCATTTCGGTCATAATAGAGGGCAAGGCAGCTCCAGCAACTGCAATATCATATCCGTCGATAATAATAATGATAAAACACCAAGCTAGCACTTTTGCATGAAACTTATTAAATTTCGCTTCATCGGCAACTTTATGTACATCTATGTACTGCATAATCATCTCCTTGATATTTATGATCATTACATTAATTGTTCTAAATATTTTAGAAAAAATCAATTTTTGAGTTTTCCTAATTTTTATCCATTTTTTTAAAAAACTGTACTTATTCTCATCAGAGATTTTTCAATTTAAAATTCTTCAAGCCGTTTTAATCAGGGAATCCATTTCCATTTAATTTCTTGATCTGGTCTGTACCCCATCTAAAACATCGAATAATTAAACAAACTAATTATAAAGCCAATATATGTCAACAGCATTACATATATATTTTTAATTTATTTTTTAATTTATATAATTCAATAAGATATAAATACAGTTTTAAATTAAAATATCATCTAACTGACCTATTTACGGATTTCAACTGATAAATAATGACGATTTAGACAGATCATATTTAAGATATTTTTTAATGAATTTGCTGAGATGAATTAAAAAAGAAAAGTAACATGGAAATAATAAATGAAATTTCACGTGACTATATTTTGATAGATTGAATATGTAGTTATAGCTATTATCGTTTAGTACGAATAATGATTTGCTCGATGAGCGGTTTTATTTGCGGATTGTCAAAATCTATGCAAATAAAAAGCTAAATCTTTTTAGATTTAGCTCGTATGAAAAAAGAATCAATATATTTTGGAACTGTAGTCGATAAGATTTTATTTTACATCTGAATCCGTCAGATTCACTTTCGCAATACTGTCATTCAGTTTATTCATTAAATGAGCAAGGGTCACCATGTCATCAAATAAAAAGCCTTCGAAAGTTTGTTGATAAAAATCAGCAACTTTAAGTTGCAATTGTATCCATGCTTCTTGACCATTTTCAGTAAGGGCTACATTTTTAACCCGACGGTCCTGTGTATCGCTAACACGTTGAACTTCCCCATCGCGTTCAAGACGCTTTAATACGCCATCTAAACTTTGTCGGCTTACCCCTAAATAATTGGTTAAGTCGGAAAAAGACATGCCTGTCTTGACTGATGGACGTGATAAAGCTCCCAAAACGGCCCAATGTATAGATGAAATACCTAATTCTTTCTGACATTGGCGATCTAAAGTATTGCTGGCCTGAAATAAACGAAAAAAAAGTCGATTATGAATTGGAGCTACTGAATTCTGATAGACATTTTGGTCTACTTGACTCATTTCTTAAAACCTATCGTCATTATTTAAATTAATATTGCTTAATTAGCATAGATAAATGAATACGCAAAGTGCTTAATTGATATTTAACAAATCAAGCATATTCATTTTCACTGTGTTGAATGCTGCTTAATGTGCATTTTTTAATAAATATCTCGTTGATAACGTTTGTTTTTCCTCAACTGTTCTAGTTGTTCTGCACCTAGAATATTAATCAAAGTTTTCTCCACTTCTTGTGCCATTCCTTTTAAGCTACCGCAGACATAAATTGCAGCACCCGCTTCTATCCAATTTACAAGCTGTTCCGCTTTTTGTTGTAAAATATGCTGCACATACACTTTTTCAGCTTGATCACGGGAAAAAGCATAGTCCACATCAGGTAAGAAATCTTGTTCTTGCCACAGCCCAATCTGCTGTTTATAAAGATGATCAAATTGTTGTTGACGCTCACCAAAAATAAGCCAGTTCTGTTGGTTGCCATGCTGTTGTCGTTGTGACAAATGAGCAACTAAACCAGCAATACCGGTTCCATTACCAACCAAAATGAGCGGTTGTTGCGCTGCCTTTAAATGAAATGCCGGATTTGAGCGAATTTTTGCAGCAATCCTTTGCCCAAGTACAGCATGTTCGGTTAACCAGCCTGAACCTAAACCGAGACCTGTTGCTGTTTTTTCCTGTCGCACCACCAATTCCAATATTTTTTGTTCAGGAATACTGGCAATAGAATATTCACGTATCGCTAAATCAGCAAAGCTCAAAATCCAATCTTGAAAGGGTTCATTAGGGCGTTGCTCGGGTAATTGTCTTAAATCTTTAAACTGCAATATCGCAACTAAGTTTTCACTCACTGTTTGTTGTTGTGCTGCTAAGAAGCACTGTATCTCTTTAAGCGAATTTCCACATTGAATTTCAAGAATATCTCCAGATGACCAGCTTAGAGCATCGTCATAAGATAGCTGAATTTGGTAAATTGGATTGCCTTGACTGCCGCTATTGAGACAAGTTCGATTTTTTAAAATCAATGCAGTCCAATCATGCTGTTGTGCTATTCGAGATATTTTTTGCGCGCTTAACTGTTCTAAGTGCTTGAGCCAGCAATCTAAATCTGTCTGTTTTAAATGATCGACACAGACCATTTCAAATAAAGCTTGAGCATGGTGCTGCTGTAAGTGTTGATCTAAAACTTGTCCAAAACGACAAAAATGGCTATAGCGTTTATCTCCTAAAGCTAAAATTGCATAAGACTGATGTGACAAATCTAAATTTGCATGGCAAAAGATCTGCTTGATTGCAAGCTGTGCAGTATCAGGCGAATCACCCTCACCATAGGTGCTCACACACCACAAAACTTGCTTGGCTTTGCACAATTGTTCTACTGTCAAATATTGCATATCGACAAGGCTGACCTTTTGCCCCACAGCTTGTAACTGTTGTGCTGTCTGCTTTGCAATATTCTCTGCTTGACCAGACTGAGTTGCAAAAACAATCAGATAATCATTTTGCTTGAAAGTCACTAACCGTTTTTGCTTACGATTGCTTAAACGATTACTTAAAATCAGGTAAGCAATGATCACGGCATAAAACACCAGCAAAATCACTAATGCAATTAAAACAACAGCCACAGAATATGTCATTAAATGATATTACCTATACCGCAGACCAAATCAGCAAAATAATCAACGCTAAGCTTGCAGCAGTAAGCACAAGATGAGTAACCAAGCGGGTTTGAATGCTTAAAAATAGAATATAGCCAACTAAGGACAACGCGATCACAATAATGGCGCTGATATCAATGAGCCAGCTCCAAGCCAAACCTGAATTTTTACCCCGATGTAAATCATTCAGCATAGAGACTGTTGAAGCTGGTTTTTGAGTAATTTCCGTTTCACCGGTATCTGCCATGACCCAAATATCTGTCGCACCAGCAGGACTTTCTAAGCGAATCATCACTTCATTGTCCATAACTTCACTGCTTTGATAACGTCCCACCACATTTTGCTGTTGGCGTACATAATTCAAAATAGTATCGCTTGGGTTTTCTTGCTGCTTAATCGACTTTAAAACGGACTCAGGCAAAATCAATTGAGTAGTTTCTTCTGTTTTAGCCGGTTCAAACCATTCTGGATGATTTAACAATAATCCTGTCACAGAAAAAAACAGTAAAGTCAGAAATGCAAAAGCAGAAAGCCAGCCATGCACATAACGTGAATGGCGGTAAAAATCACGACGTTGATACACGTATTCAGCCTTAGTTCACTTTCTGAAAATTGAGTTTGACTGCACCAATTTCTTTTTGTGCAGGCAATATTTGGTTTGAACCTTTGGCCTTGACATCCAAATCAAAGGTTTGATAAGAATGTTCACCATGCTCACGTGATGTTTCAATATGAATCAGATATTTTCCTGCTGCTACCGCTTTACCTGTTTCATCTTTACCATCCCAAGCCAACTTATACTGACCGGGCTGACGTGATGGTTTAGCCACGGCATCTAAGTTTGGCATTTGACGACCATAACGGCGCCACCATACATAGTTGGAGTTAATCCATTTTTCATCTTTACCCCAAACTGCCAATGTACGGACAATTTGCTTATTGGCATCAGTCACCCATACCGAAACATAAGGGGCACGGTATTTTTCAACATCCATTTTAGGAATCGTCAAATCGATGACCGCTTGATAGCCCGCTGGCCATTTAGCCGAAGATTGACTTGCTGCAACAGTGTGCATTTCTGCATTTTGCGGCATTTGAACCAAGCTGTTCCAGCCTGAACTTTGATGAACTTGCCCATCGGTTAAAGTCACCTTCGCTTCATAACCAATAAGTGCTTCAATCAACTCTAAGCCTTCTGATGGCGTCATTGCCGCTAAAGCCGTGGCTAAAGCATCGGCATCTGCGGCACATGTTCCGACCACGACACACTGTTCAACTTGTTGTAAAGGCATGCCTGTTTTCGGGTCAAGTAAATGGCTTTGTCCCGCCAATGTACGATAGCCCTGTCCACTAAATGCAATCGCTTGATCATTTAAGTTCAAAACTTGCTGTGGCACGCTATTGTCATTATGTACAAAGGCATCTTGCACACCAATTTTCCAACCCTCTTTTTGTGGTGCATTACCCCAAACACGGATGTCACCCCCAATATCAACCAACAAACCTTCAATACTTGGTACGGCTTGACGTGCCGAAACCAATGCACGGTCAATAATGTAACCTTTCGCATAGGCATCAGGTGCAAATTCCACTGCTGAATCAATTGCGATGCTGCGCTGTTCTGCATCTAATTTAACACTGTCAGCTTGCAACTGATTTAAAACCTGCGCACGGGTCGCTTCATCAAGTTTCACTACACCTTGTGATTGCTCCCATAAAGTAATGAGTTGCCCCAATCGTGCATCAAAAGCACCACACGTTTTATCACGCCAAGTTTCACAAGCTGCAATCACTTCAAAAAGTTCCGCCGAAACATTCGCCTGTTTATTATTATTTAAAGCCGTAATTTCACTATCATCACGCCAAGTTGATAACACCTGATCTAACTGGCTAATTTCTTTTTGAATGGCATCTACAGCACGTTTAGCATCTTGTTTAGAAGCCCCTTGAACCACCACATCTAAAGACGTACCCAAGATATGATCACGATGAAAACGATGCGTTTGTGTTGCAATCTGTTCTGATTGTTCTATTTTTTCACTTTGCTCAGCGGCATTTGCGTGAAAAGGAGAAATCAGTGCCAACGCCATAACCAATGGTGAAAGACGAAATGCCTTACGAATAGGATAAAAATTTCTAACAGCAGATGACATGCTGATTCTCCGGAATATTTTTAATGAATTTTATTGATAATGATAGTAGTTATCAAGTAGATTACGTGCATTCTATTAAATAAAGTTGATCTGGAGTCCAAACAATGAAGCATTGGTTCAAAATTGCTTTACTCACGTCATTACCTGTACTTAGTCATGCACATACCATGAGTCCGTTTCTGCTTCCTGAAGTGTTTGACACCAAAGCAGCGCAAAGCATCAGTTTCCAGAGCGGCATCACGATAGAAAAATTCTTTGTTGCGGGAAATAACTTTAAAACCACTTATGTCATTACTGAACCTGATGGTCAACAAAAACCAATAAATGCAGCAGCAGCATTAAAACGCTTTAATATCGCAGAATTTGATTTACCTAAAGAAGGGACTTACCGTATCCGCACACAAGATGCCGTGGGTAATAATGGTAAATATGCATTGGTTGATGGTCGTTGGTTACGTGTCCGCCCAGCCCGTGCTCCAATGCCAATGCAAGCACCTGCTGATAAACCTGCTGAAACAGCTAAAGCACCAGTCAATGCTCAACCACCACGCGTGATTGCAGCCGATCAAGTTCCTGCAAATGCAAAAACCCTTGAAGTGACCAATCATTTTATTGCTGAAAGTTATGTCACTAAGGGCAAACCTACTGCTATTCCAACAGCAAGTAAAAAAGGATTTGAGTTCACATTATTGACTCATCCAAACGAATTATATGCAGGTGAATCACTCAAAGCTCAGGTATTAATGAATGGGAAACCTGTTCCAAACCTTGAAGTCGATGTATTTAAAGGTGCAGGTAGTTATGAGCCAAATGCCAAACGCGAACAGCCTCATGTCAAAACCAATGCTAAAGGCGAAGTTGAAATTAAATTCGATCAAGCAGGTATTTATTTAATTACTACGGCTTACCCAGAAGCGAATCCTGATGCGACAAAAAAACCGGCAACTGAAAACTTTACTTATGGCTTAACGGTAGAAGTCACAGAATAATGTTTATGGATCGATAAAATCTAAAAAATGATTCATATAAAAAAGCCTCTATTTGAAAATAGAGGCTTTTTGTTTAGCAATTACAAAATATTAAAAGTTATAAATGGCAACTGCATTTACACGATTATCTTCACCTGTCTTGCTACCATTTGGCGCAGCAGCAAAAGCTTCACGTTCACCATAGACATATTCAAGACCAAAACTTAAAGGTTTGGTTGGGCTATAAAAAACATTTGCCCAAGCTTGCCATAAGTCTTTATTGGCTTTCGTCTTATCCGCTAATGCATTGATATAATCTGGGTCTTCGTCAAAAGTCATATAACCATAACCGACAGTACCACGCAGTTTTTCATTAAACTGCTGAGTAAGACCGACAGTAATCGAATCAAATTCATTTTGAGCAGCAATACGACTATTTGCTGTAATTGCCCCATTATTAAGATTAGTAACCGCGACACCACTGTTGGCAAAGGAAACAAAACTGCTGTCGCCTTTGACATGGTAATAGTCTGCTTTTAACGTTGTTCCCGGAACCACTTCATATTTAGCCCCTAAACCGACACCCCATGCCATTTCTTCATCATTATTGACACGTTTTTCATGCCCCATAGCGCGTGCACTGACATTAAAGTTGTTAGCAAATTGATGATTTAGACGTGCAGTTAAAGCAGGTAAACGTTGCGTAATTGAAGCATCTTTCGGGTCTTCAAGTGCCATAACCAGATTGGTTTGTGGGGTAAATTTAGTGGTATGACGTACCTGTGCAGTACGTTTCACAGCCCCACCAACATAGGCCAATGCATCTATGGTTTCAGGCATATAATCAGGCACTGCAAAGTTGGACCAAGTTTGACCCATGAGCCAGTCGGCATACGTTAAGTAAGCATGACGGATACGTAAATTATCAAGGCTTGCTCCGCCCAGAAAATCTACCTCAATTTTACCCTTTACGTCTTGATCAGCCACTTGGCTTTTAAAATCAACACCTAAACGGGTAGCAGCCAATGTCGATTTTAAGCGATCACTGTTTTCAGCATTTCCTTTCAGTGGCACCGAATTAATTTGATTGTACGGCATATTGACATTACCGCCACCTTCAGATTGATAAGATGCATCTAAACGAACATTTCCGTAAAAATTAAGCTCGGCACCTTTGGCAGTTTTTGGTACAGGTGCTATAGCCACAGGCGCTGGGCGTTGAACCGCTGCAATAGCAGTTGCAGTCTGCGCTGTCTGTACTTTTTGTTGTTCAATAAGCTCACGTAAAGCTTGGACTTCTTGTCTTAGCTGTTCAACTTCTTGACTCTGCTTGCTTGGTAGTTGGGTTTGCGCTTGAGTTGATAAGCTCATTCCCCCCATACTTAAAGCAATCATGCTCATCATAAGGTTACGTTTTACTGTTGGTTGGGTTAATTTCGTGGTGTTCATCCTAAACTCACTTATGATTATATTCGACAATACTTATGATTGTTCAACAAGATTCTAGCAATAGATCACCAGTGCTACGATGGCGATCTATATCACCTAGACTATTGTCTATATTGAAAATTATTGCGTCACTTTGCTTTCTATTGTTGGCGTGTGAATACTATGCTGCACACGGGTTTGACCATCGACAGAGGCTTTTAAATTTACCAAGAAGATAGCAATCGCTGCCAATACACCGGGAATGGCGATGACCAAAAAGTTCATTTGATGCGGAAGTTCAAAGGTTAATAAAGCACCTGTCAGAACTGGTCCAACAATTGCACCGATACGACCAATACCTGAAGCCCAGCCCATACCTGTAGAGCGAACGGCTGTTGGGTAAAACTGTGCAACAAAAGTATAAAGTAAGATTTGAGATCCAATGGTTGCGGCACCAGCAATGGCAATAAGGGTATAAAGCACAGCTTGCGGACTATTGAAACCAAGTAAAATAAGCGCAATCGCACCGACCGTAAACATAGTCGTGAGCACTGGTTTTAAATGGAATTTATCTGCTAGAACTCCGCCACCAATCGCGCCAATCATACCGCCAATATTCAGTGCGAATAGGAACATTAAGCTTGCACCTAACGAGTACCCTGCTTGAATCATCAGTTTTGGTAACCAGCTTCCCAATGCGTATACCATAAGTAAGCACATAAAGAATGCTGCCCAGAACATTAAGGTACTAAACGTACGACCTTGCTGAAACAAAGCACGTAGCGGTGCATCATCACCCACAGTTGCTTCGTTTAAAACAAATGTTGTTTCCGCAGTCATCTTTTGTTCTGGTGCAATTTTTTGCACAATTGCACGCGTCTGTTCTGTTTCACCCTTTTTGGTTAAGAACATCAATGATTCTGGTAAAAATTTCCAAATGATTGGTAAGGTAAATAATGGAATGCTGGCAATGTAGAACATGATTTTCCAGCCATAAGTCGGTACTAACCAAGCACCCAATAATGCTGAAGCCATACCACCAATGGCATAACCGCTAAACATAATGGCAACCAAAGTACTGCGAATGCGTTTAGGTGCATATTCAGTCATTAAGGCCACGACATTTGGCATGACCCCACCAATGCCTAAACCCGCTAGAAATCTTAAAGTTCCAAATTCAGTTGGCGTGGTTGCAAACGCACCTAAAAAAGTAAAGCCACTGAAAATGGCAATACAAATCATGATGGTCTTTTTACGACCCAGTTTGTCTGAAAGCGTACCAAAACTCATGGCACCAAACATCATGCCAAACAATGCTGTACTGGCAAGTAATCCAGCTTGTACTGTCGTTAACGCCCACTCTTGCATGAGAATCGGTAAAACTACGCCATAAATGACTAAATCATAACCGTCGAAAATAATAATCATTAAACACCAAATAAGTACGCCCCAATGAAAAGGAGTAAATTTGGCTTCATCCACTAAAGTATTGATGTTCAGTTTATTGGTATTCACTTTGCGCTCCTGCATATGAATCTTTAGATTGAGCAAAGAATGGGGCAAAGCATTTTTTTTGTCCAAAACCGATTACATATATATTCATACCTTAAAAGTTCGTGTTTAATTTTCTAATTAGAAAAACAATACTTTAAAAATATCAAACAAATAAAATCGAGCTTTTTTTACTATAAAAAAAGACCTGTTCATCAAATCATGCGACTTGATGAACAGGTCTTTTTTAAAAATTATGCTTTCAACTTGCTGAGTATCGGCCTAAAACTGAGCAGGCATTTCCTTCTGTTTTTAAACAACAGCACGATCATATTTAATCGCCTCTAGGTCATAAACCTGATAAATACAGTCAAATAATGAACGAATATCTTCACTCTCATCCATACTGCGTATTGCCAGAAAGATTGGACTGACAGCAGCATCATCAAGTAATGGAATATAGTGCAAATGTGATAGCTGAATGGTTTTAGCACTTTCAGGAACAATACAAATCCCCTCACCAGCTGCAACCAAGCCGAGTGCGAGCTGGATTTCACGGACTTCTTTTAAATTTTTGGGATCTAAACTATATTCAGAAAAAAGTGATCTGACTTGCGTAGAAAAATTAGGTTTAGGATGACTCGGATATAAAAATAATTTTTCATCGACGATATCTGTCAGATATACCCCTTTCTTTTGTACAGCGAGTGGATGACTCGCATGTACTGCGACCATTAAAGGCTCTTCTCGCAAAAGTATCCGTCTGATTGCTGGGTCTGAAATTCGCAGTCGACCAAAACCAACATCAATCCGACCTTCTTTAAGTGCTTGTATTTGCTCTTTGGTACTCATTTCAATCAGCTCAATTTTTAAATGTTGCTGCTGTTGACGAAATAAATAAACGATTTTTGGCAACAAGCCGTACAATAAAGAACCAACAAAGCCCATCGTCACGGTTTTTTCGACCATGCCTACACGTTGAGTCATCGCTTTAATTTCTTCGGCATTAGACAAAAGTTTAACAGCGTGCTGATAAAAAAATTGACCCGCTTCAGTCGTTAATAATGGGCGGCTACCACGTTCAAATAGCTGAATTCCCAGCTCTGCTTCAAGGTTTTGTATCTGTCGGCTTAAAGGAGGTTGAGCAATAAACAGTTTTTCGGCTGCTTTAGTAAAACTCTGCTCTTCCACAACCGCTACAAAATAACGTAGATGTCTCAGTTCCATAATATTCCATACCTTATAAGCATAATAAAATGCAAATTTGATCTTCGACAGTAAATGTTTATTCTTTTAAGGTATACCACAAGAGATACACAAAGCAAGATTGAGAAGGCTAAAGATGTATAAATCTATAGAAACATTGCTTGTCGAAATTCCAACCATCCGCCCGCATAAAATGGCGGTTGCGACTATGCAAACCCAAACATTAGTACTGGTAAAAGTAACGACATCCGATGGTTTTACGGGTTGGGGCGAAGCGACCACGATTGGTGGGTTGGGATACGGTGATGAAAGCCCAGAAAGTGTAAAAACGAATATCGAGACATATTTTGCGCCTTTATTGAAATCACTTTCAGGCTTAAATTTCGCTCAGACCATTCAAACTATTAAACGTAACATTAATGGCAATCGCTTTGCTAAATGTGCGATTCAAACTGCCCTACTTGATATTCAAGCGCAGCGTTTAAATCTACCGTTAAGCGAAATTTTAGGTGGGCGTTTGCGTGACAGTGTTCCCGTTTTATGGGTACTTGCTTCAGGTAATACTGAAAAAGACATTGCTGAAGCAAAGAAAATGATTGAGTTGAAACGTCATAACGTATTCAAACTTAAAATTGGATCACGCCCAGTTGAAGATGACGTAGCCCATGTTTTAGCAATCAAACAAGCATTAGGTTCAGAGATTTCTATTCGTGTCGATGTCAATCGTGCATGGTCAGAACTTGAAGCCATTAAGGGTATTCAAGCGTTACAAGATGGTGGAGTTGATTTGATTGAACAACCCTGCGCAATTGAAAACCTAGATGCAATGCAGCGTTTAACGCGTCGTTTTGATATTGCCATTATGGCGGATGAATCCTTAAACGGCCCGCACAGCGCTTATCAAATCGCACGAAACAATGGTGCATCTGTATTTGCTGTTAAGGTCGCTCAATCTGGCGGTCTGATTGAAGGTTGCGAAGTTGGAAAAATTGCCAAGCTTGCAGGCATCGATCTTTATGGCGGCACAATGCTTGAAGGTCCTGTGGGAACCATTGCTTCAGCGCATGTTTTTTCAACTTTTGATCATTTAGCTTATGGCACAGAATTATTTGGTCCATTACTACTGACTGAAGAAATTTTAAAAACACCACTTCAATATCAAAACTATGAGTTGGTGCTGCCGACTGTATCTGGTTTGGGTATCGAACTCGATTTAAACAAAATTGACAATTTACGTCGTCAGTAATTGAAGGAGATAAAGATGCTTTTCCAAGTACGTATGAATGTAAACATTCCACTGGATATGCCAAGTGATCAAGCCAATGAAATCAAGGCGATTGAAAAAGCATATTCACAAGAATTACAGCGTCAAGGTAAATGGCGTCACATTTGGCGCATTACTGGTCAATATTCAAATACCAGTATTTTTGATGTTGAAAGCAATGAAGAACTGCATAGCATTTTACAGGGACTTCCATTGTATCCGTACATGGAAATTGAAGTGATGGCATTGAACCGCCACCCTTCTTCAATCCGTGAAGATGACACCTGATTTTTTACAATGAAAGTGTGCTGTATCAAACAGAGTCACTTTTAAATAAAAGCAATACCAATCGGTAACTCAACAAGGATGTGGCAGCTAATGTTTTCTCGCAGTCCAAAGGATGAGAAAGCTAGCCACCTCAAATAGATTACATACTTAAGGAGAATTAGTATGAACCGTCAACAAATTGATGCGCTTGTTAAAGAAATGAACGTCGATACAGCGACAGGTCCTGTCGATGCACGTGTACAACAAATTATCGTACGTTTATTGGGTGATTTTTTCCAAGCGATCGAAGATCTGGATATTTCACAAACAGAATTGTGGAAAGGTCTGGAGTACTTTACCGATGCGGGTCAAGCCAATGAGCTTGGTCTTTTGGCTGCCGGCTTGGGCCTTGAGCACTATCTTGACCTTCGTGCAGACGAAGCAGATGCAAATGCAGGGATTACAGGCGGTACACCACGTACCATTGAAGGTCCATTATACGTTGCGGGTGCACCTGAGTCTGTAGGCTTTACCCGTATGGATGATGGTTCAGAAACCGATAAAATTCCGACTTTATTCATCGAAGGTACAGTAACGGATACTGAAGGCAACATTATTGAAGGGGCTAAAGTTGAAATCTGGCATGCAAATAGTTTAGGCAACTATTCGTTCTTTGATAAGTCACAATCTGACTTCAACTTACGTCGTACTGTTTTAAGTGATACAGCGGGTCAATATGTTGCACAAACCACCATGCCAGTTGGCTATGGTTGCCCACCACAAGGTACGACTCAATTTGTTCTAGACAAACTTGGTCGTCATGGTAACCGTCCTTCTCACGTGCATTACTTTGTATCTGCACCGGGCTACCGCAAGTTAACCACTCAATTCAATATTGAAGGCGATAAATATCTTTGGGACGACTTTGCATTTGCTACACGTGAAGGTTTAGTTGCGACCGCTGAAGATGTAACGGACGAAGCTGAAATTGCACGTCGCGGTTTAGATAAAGCATTCAAACACATTCAGTTCAATATTGAACTTGTAAAAGATGCTGCAACTGCACCTTCTACTGAAGTTGAACGTCGCCGCGCAAGCGCTTAATGACCTGATGATAAGGAACCGAGATGTCAATTTAATGACATTTCGGGAACTTGCCTAAATTTGGAAAGTTGGAGAACGGACATGCCTCGTATCCCTGTAATTAATACCAGCCATCTCGATCGCATTGATGAATTACTCGTTGAAAACTATGAAACAGGTGAATTTAAGCTTCATCGTTCAGTTTTTACAGATCAGGCCCTATTCGATTTAGAGATGAAATACATCTTTGAAGGCAACTGGGTTTACTTGGCACATGAAAGCCAAATTCCGAATAATAATGATTATTATACGACTTATATGGGTCGCCAACCGATCATCATCGCACGAAACCGTGCAGGTGAACTTAATGCAATGATCAATGCATGTTCACACCGTGGAGCGCAACTTTGTCGTCATAAAAAAGGCAATAAAGCAACCTACACCTGCCCATTCCACGGTTGGACATTTAACAACTCAGGTAAATTGTTAAAAGTAAAAGATCCTTCTGATGCAGGCTATTCAGACTGCTTTAATCAAGACGGTTCACATGACTTGAAAAAAGTTGCTCGTTTTGAAAACTATAAAGGGTTTTTATTTGGCAGCTTAAACCCTGATGTTCCTCCGCTACAAGAATACCTTGGCGAAGCGACCAAAATTATCGATATGATTGTTGATCAGTCTGATCAAGGTCTTGAAGTTTTACGCGGTGCGTCTACCTATACCTATGAAGGTAACTGGAAGTTAACTGCTGAAAATGGTGCCGATGGTTATCATGTTTCTGCCGTACACTGGAACTATGCAGCCACCACTCAACACCGTAAAGAAGCTCAAGCAACCGATAATATTCGTGCGATGAGTGCGGGTTCTTGGGGTAAACAAGGCGGTGGTTCATACGGTTTTGACAATGGTCACATGCTACTTTGGACTCAATGGGCAAATCCAGAAGACCGACCAAACTTCCCTAAAGCAGAGGAATATACCGAGAAATTCGGCGCTGCGATGTCAAAATGGATGATCGAGCGTTCTCGTAACCTGTGTATCTACCCGAATGTATATTTCATGGATCAGTTTGGTTCACAAATTCGTGTCCTTCGCCCACTGTCTCCGAGTAAGACTGAAGTTACGATTTACTGTATTGCACCTATTGGTGAAGACAAAGAAGCACGTACACGTCGTATTCGCCAGTATGAAGACTTTTTCAATGCTTCCGGTATGGCTACCCCAGATGACTTAGAAGAATTCCGTGCTTGCCAAGCGGGTTATGCTGGTATTGCACTTGAATGGAACGATATGAGCCGTGGTGCAAAACATTGGATTCAAGGTCCAGATGATGCAGCCAATGAAATTGGTTTAAAACCAAAACTTTCAGGTATTAAAACTGAAGATGAAGGTTTATACCTTGCTCAACATGAACATTGGTTACATCTAATGAAAGAAGCGATTGCCTCTGAAAAAGAACTTGCTGCAACTGAAGGAGAAAACGCATGAGCGCGATGACTTTAGAAAATATTGCTCAATTCCTCTATAAAGAAGCACGCTTTCTTGACGATGAGCAATGGGATGACTGGTTACAGTGTTATGCCCCTAGTGCAGAATTTTGGATGCCAGCATGGGATGATGATGACAAATTAACAGAAGATCCTGAGTCTGAAATTTCTTTGATTTATTACCCAGACCGTCAAGGTTTGGAAGACCGCGTATTCCGTATTAAGACTGAACGTTCTTCAGCAACGATGCCAGATACACGCACTAGCCACAACATTTGCAATATTGAAGTTATGGAACAAAACGGTGACTTAGTTACGGTACGTTTTAACTGGAACACACTCAGTTTCCGTTATAAGACCAATTACAGCTATTTCGGCATGTCACGTTATGTCATCGATTTTTCTGGTGCAGAACCGAAAATCGTCAATAAATATGTGGTACTTAAAAATGATTATATCAATCAAGTGATTGATATCTACCACTTGTAAAGAACAAACAAAAATTCTTCAGTCAAATGGAAAGTTGGCTGAAGAAGAACATCAGTTTTAAATATTTATAGGATTCTAGCCATGTCAAACCTTAATGTTGCACTTCAATTTGAAGATGGCGTTACACGTTTTATCAGCGTCGTTCAAGGCGAAACTTTATCTGATGCTGCCTACCGTCAAAAAATCAATATTCCTTTGGACTGTCGAGATGGGGCTTGTGGAACGTGTCGTGCTTTTTGTGAATCAGGTTCGTTTGACATGCCTGAAGAAACTTATATTGAAGATGCATTAACACCTGAAGAAGCTGCTGAAGGCTATGTTTTAGCATGTCAGTGTCGCCCTACTTCTGATGCTGTATTTCAAATTCAAGCCTCTTCTGAAGTATGCAAAACAGAAATTCACTCCTTCCAAGGTACGCTTGAGCGTGTTGAAAAATTATCAGATTCAACCATCACTTTTGATATTCAGCTTGATGAAGGTCAACCAGACATTCACTTCCTCGCAGGTCAATATGTGAATGTAGGACTGCCTAATACGACCGAAACGCGTTCTTATTCTTTTAGCTCTAAACCGGGTAATCGTTTAACCAGTTTTGTGGTGCGTAACGTGCCAAATGGCAAAATGAGTGAATTTTTAAGTGCGACTGCCCAAGCGGGTGACAAAATGACTTTCGCGGGTCCATTTGGCAGTTTCTATTTACGCCCAGTGACACGTCCTGTACTTATGTTGGCAGGCGGTACAGGTATTGCACCCTTCATGTCGATGCTACAAGTTTTAGAAGAAAAAGGTTCAGATCATCCTGTACGCTTAGTTTTTGGTGTCACCAATGACTTTGACTTGGTGGCAATTGAAAAATTAAATGAACTGCAAGACAAATTTTCTTGGTTTGAATATCGTACTGTAGTTGCAAACCCAGAATCTGCGCATGAACGTAAAGGTTATGTAACAGGTCATATTGAAAATGATTGGTTAAATAACGGTGATGTCGACATCTATTTATGTGGTCCAGTACCTATGGTGGAAGCAGTACGCGGTTGGCTAGATGCTGAAGGCGTAAAACCGGCAAGTTTCTTATTTGAAAAATTCTCTGCAAACTAATGAAGGGAAGAATTCAAATGTCTGATCGTCAAAGATTTAAAAACAAAGTCGTGATTGTGACGGGTGCTGCTCAAGGCATTGGTCGCGGTGTTGCGCTGCAAGTGGCATCGGAAGGTGCTCAAGTGGTCATGGCGGATTTATCTGAATATGTTGCTGAAGTGCTTGCTGAAATTCAAGCCGCAGGTGGTGATGCTGTCATCATCAATGCTGACTTAGAAACTTTTGCAGGCGCACAAGCGGTGGTTGAAAAAGCCATTGCAACTTATGGTCGTGTCGATGCACTTATCAACAATGTTGGTGGTGCAATCTGGATGAAACCTTTTCAAGAATTTTCTGAACAAGAAATTATTAAGGAAGTAAATCGTTCATTGTTCCCAACGATGTGGTGTTGTCGCGCAGTTTTACCTGAAATGATTAAAAATCAGAAAGGTACGATTGTAAATGTATCTTCAATTGCAACTCGTGGCATTAACCGTGTGCCGTACTCAGCATCGAAAGGTGGGGTAAATGGTTTAACAGCCTCCCTTGCCTTTGAACATGCCAAAGATGGCATTCGTGTCAATGCTGTTGCAACGGGTGGAACTGAAGCACCACCCCGCAAAGTACCGCGTAATGCCAACCCACTTTCTGAAAATGAACAACAATGGATGCAAGAAGTGGTTGATCAAACCATTGATCGTACGTTCTTAGGTCGTTATGGCAGCATTCAGGAACAGGTCAATGCCATTGTATTCCTTGCTTCAGACGAATCTTCATATATGACAGGAACTGTGGTTCCTGTGGGTGGTGGTGATCAGGGTTAAACCTGATTTCATCAAAGATCAACAGGTGCATTGAATTCTAAGCATGGAGGCAATAGCCCAATGGCAACCCTGTTCAAAACGTTAAAAGATGATTGGTCAATTTCAGCTACTGTCGCAGGATTTTTGGCAGTACTGATTTCCTACGCTGGTCCTTTAATTATCTTTTTCCAAGCGGCCCAAAAAGCAGAAGTCTCAAATGCCATGATGATTTCATGGATTTGGGGAATTTCAATTGGAGCGGCAGCGGCTGGTATTTTTCTATCGATTAAATACAAAGTTCCAGTGATTACCGCTTGGTCTGCCCCTGGAACAGCCTTACTGGTCACGCTATTTCCGCATATTTCTTTAAATGAAGCCGTAGCTGCTTATATCACTTCTGCTGTGGTCATTTTTCTGATCGGGATTACAGGCTATTTTGACAAACTATTGAAATGGATTCCCCAAGATGTCGCAGCCGGCATGATGGCAGGAATTCTTCTTCAGTTTGGTTTAGGGCTTTTTACTGCCACAGATACCATGCCAATGATTGTCTTTGGTATGTTAATGGTATTTTTGATTGCAAAACGCTTAGTGCCGCGCTATGCAATGGTTTGGGTACTTATTTCAGGCGTAGTATTGAGTCTGTTTTTGGGCAAGATGAATCCTGTTAATGTCAATTTTACCCTTGCTATTCCGCAATTTATTGCACCTGAATGGACTTGGAATTCAACCCTGAATCTTACCATCCCACTTATTTTAGTCAGCCTTTCTGGACAGTTTTTACCAGGTATGGCAATCATGAAATTGAGTGGTTACGACACCCCTGCTAAACCGATTATCACAGCAACCAGTATTGCATCTCTTGCGGTCGCTTGTGTCGGTGGCATTACCATTGTTCTTGCATCCATTACTGCTGCGTTATGTATGGGTAAAGATGCACACGAACTAAAAGAAAAGCGGTATATCGCAGGCATTGCCAATGGTATTTTTTATATTCTAGGTGGTTTATTTGCAGGCAGCATTGTCATGTTGTTTAGCTTACTGCCTAAAGAACTCGTTGCAGCATTAGCAGGACTTGCTCTGCTCGGTGCAATTGCAACCAATATTTCAGTTGCGATGAAAAATGAATCTCATCGTGATGCAGCCCTAATTACATTCCTTGCTACCGCATCTGGTATGCATTTTTTAGGGCTGAGTTCAGTCTTTTGGGGCATTTGTATCGGTGTTATTGCACATTTATTTTTGACTAAACGCGAACCGAATACCACTGCTCTGCCTTCAACTCAAAGTTCAAAAAGTTAATGGGCAAACACTTGTCTAGGAAACATTATGATTGATAAAAGCTCTGCTTCGTTAACCGAAGCCTTATCCCAAATTAAAGATGGCTCCACCATCATGATTGGTGGTTTTGGTACAGCAGGCCAGCCTGCTGAACTGATTGATGGTTTAATTGAGCTGGGTACTCAAGACTTAGTCATCGTCAATAACAACGCAGGCAATGGCGATTATGGCTTGGCCAAACTGTTAAAAACTGGTGCTGTGCGTAAAATCATTTGTTCTTTCCCACGTCAATCCGACTCTTGGGTCTTTGATGAGTTATACCGTGCCGGCAAAATTGAATTAGAACTGGTGCCACAAGGCAACTTGGCTTGTCGTATTCAAGCGGCAGGTATGGGACTCGGCCCAATTTATACTCCAACAGGTTTTGGGACGTTGCTGGCTGAAGGCAAACCCACCATGCACTATGAAGGTAAAGACTTCGTTCTGGAAAATCCCATTAAAGCTGACTTTGCCCTCATTAAAGCACAACAAGGCGACCGTTGGGGCAACTTGGTGTACAACAAATCGGCACGTAACTTTGGCCCAATCATGGCCATGGCGGCTGATGTCACTATTGCTCAAGTCGCTGAAGTGGTTGAACTCGGTGCTTTAGATCCAGAACACATCATCACCCCAGGTATTTTTGTACAGCATGTGGTGGCTATTGGTACTAAACAACTTGAGCAATCTGCTTAATTACGTGAGGATTAAAAAATGAGCTATACAAAACTATCCCGCGATCAAATTGCTGAACGTGTTGCACAAGACATTCCTGATGGTGCTTATGTCAATCTCGGCATTGGCTTACCAACCAAGATTTCCAACTATTTACCTTCAGACAAAGATGTCTTCTTACATTCTGAAAATGGGCTGTTGGCCTTTGGCCCACCGCCTGCAAAAGGTGAAGAAGATCCTGAACTGATCAATGCCGGTAAAGAATTTGTGACGTTGCTACAAGGCGGTGCTTATTTCCATCATGGTGATTCCTTCGCGATGATGCGTGGGGGTCATTTAGATATTGCTGTACTGGGTGCCTTCCAAGTGGCTGCAAATGGTGACTTGGCCAACTGGCACACGGGTGCGCCAGATGCGATTCCTGCGGTCGGTGGTGCGATGGATTTGGCCGTTGGTGCGAAAAAAGTCTTCATCACCACAGATCATGTCACTAAAAAAGGTGAACCGAAGATTGTCGCTGAACTGGCTTATCCAGCCACTGGTTTAAAATGTGTCGATCGTATTTATACCGACCTGTGTGTGATTGATGTCACGGCTGAGGGTATGAAAGTGATTGAGAAAGTGGACGGTTTGTCTTTTGAAGAGTTGCAGGCGATGACGGGTGCAACTTTAGTGGATGCGACAGCGCAGAATTAAGGAAAAAAATCCCCCTAAATCCCCCTTTGCCAAAGGGGGACTTGCCTAGCACAAAATGCGGTTGGTCTCCCTCCTTTTTAAAGGATGAGAAACACTGCTTCGCAAGGGGGAGGATTAAGAGAAGAATAGATATGAAAAATGCTTATATTATCGATGCCATTCGTACTCCATTTGGTCGCTATGCGGGTGGTCTCGCTGCTATTCGTGCCGATGATTTGGGTGCAATTCCAATTCAAGCACTGATGCAACGTAATCCATCGGTGAACTGGGAATTGGTCGATGACATCATTTATGGTTGTGCCAACCAAGCCGGTGAGGACAACCGTAATGTCGGTCGTATGTCGGCACTGCTTGCAGGTGTGCCGTATCAAGTGCCTGCCACCACAGTGAATCGTTTATGTGGTTCATCACTGGATGCCGTTGCCATGGCCGCACGTGCGATTAAAGCGGGTGAAGCAGATTTAATTATTGCTGGTGGTGTGGAAAGCATGAGCCGTGCGCCTTTGGTGATGGGTAAAGCTGAAACTGCGTTTGGTCGTGCTCAGAAACTTGAAGACACCACCATGGGCTGGCGTTTTATCAATCCAAAACTCAAAGAGCTGTATGGTGTCGAAACCATGCCGCAAACCGCTGAAAATGTAGCAGCACAGTTCAATGTTAACCGTGCCGATCAAGATCAGTTTGCTCTTACTAGCCAACAACGCACTGCAGATGCCCAAGCACGTGGTTTCTTCGAGCAAGAAATCATTCCGGTCACTATTCCGCAGCGTAAAGGCGAGCCTGTTGTCATCGCCAAGGATGAACATCCACGTGCCACCACCATTGAAGCCTTAACCAAGCTGAAACCTGTAGTGAAAGCTGACGGTACGGTGACGGCAGGTAATGCCTCAGGCATTAATGATGGTGCAGCAGCACTACTGATTGCATCTGATGAAGCGATTGCACAATACGGCTTAAAAGCCCGTGCCAAAATTATTGGCGCAACCACAGTCGGGGTTGAACCACGCATTATGGGCTTCGGTCCTGCACCTGCCATCAAAAAACTCTTGGCTCAAACCGGTTTAACCCTTGAGCAAATGGATGTGATTGAACTGAATGAAGCTTTTGCGGCTCAAGCATTGGCCGTCACACGTGACCTAGGTCTTGCTGATGGTTCGACACAAGTCAATCCAAATGGGGGTGCGATTGCTCTAGGTCATCCACTCGGTGCATCGGGTGCACGTTTGGTCACCACAGCACTGAACCAACTTGAAGCCAGCGGTGGAACATACGCGTTGTGTTCAATGTGTATTGGTGTCGGGCAAGGCATCGCGCTCATTATTCAACGGGTTTAA